>VTLG01006032.1_pt1 | contig 26440 bp, 20 predicted proteins | sample 4694571 | NCBI WGS metagenome assembly VTLG01 (sample SAMN12604809, study PRJNA352737) | marine metagenome | biome: ENVO:00000447; feature: ENVO:00000209|ENVO:00000569|ENVO:01000036; material: ENVO:00002151; isolation source: viral sequences binned using virsorter ...
AAATCGCAACGCCAGACGCCGAGTTAGCTCGTATCTCAGTCATCAGGTTAGCACCTGAAGCGTTTATCGCCGTTGTATTACTGGTAATATTAGAAGCATTAGTATTAGTCAGCCCCAGCAAATAATTACCAGAGGAATGAACCATACCCGAAATAGCTACACCGCTAACTGAATTAGCCGTTATCTTTGTCGTATTACCTGCAATTGAATTAGTAATAGTGGTAGCAAAACTAGAATCATCATCAAGGGCGGCTGCTAACTCATTTAAAGTGTTTAACGCATCAGGAGCTGAATCAATTAAACTATTTATCTCGTTCGTAATAGTACTTCCAGCCCATCCAGAAATAGCTACACCCGAAGCTGTATTAGCTAAAATTTTTGTATTGGTACTTGAATCATTGACAAAGGTGGCATCAGCCCAACCAGAAACCGCTACTTCTTGGTTTGTATATGCTGTAGTCTGTTCTGTAGAATCTCCTGAAAAGATAACAGAAGTCATCCTACCTGAACCAACAATATCTAGCTTATAAGAAGGCTCATCTGTGCCAATACCCACCCTATCAGTTCCAGCATTTGTATATATAAGATGAGCATCGCCATCACCTTCAACCTGAAAATCAACATTGGCTTTACTATTATTGACTATAACTTTGTCATTAGTAGCTTCATCCAGCGTAAGCATAGTAATGTTACCAGCAACAAAGTCTATCTGATCCCCTCGGAACCTAATATAAGTATTCGTATCTCCATTGTGATAAATATATTGATTAACACCAATATCTCCAGCAACATCAAGAGTATAATCCGGTGAATCCGTACCAATACCCAATCTTGCACTGCTGCTATTATAAATTAAAGACGAATCTGAACTAAGAACGCCATCAGCATTGAAAAATATAACGCCAGAAGAGGAACCACCAGTAGCCGTAAAAGACTTGGCAGTTAAATCTCCGTCTTGATCTATTGAAGCTAATACGGTTCCCGCCGAAGTAGTCCATCGTTGTATGTCTGAAGATAGTGAAATTCCACCGTTAACAGTAAGGGCGGGTTCAGTTACAGCTACGGAGTTAATATGTATGCCATTTACCTTATCTGCCGTAAATATATCATAACCCTTATGTTTAACAACAAAACCATCGCTATGGGTTAAATTCATCTGGTTTAAAGAGCTTGCCACTAACCCCATGCTGCCGTCTTCGCCGTATAGGTACGCATAAGTAGGAGCAGCAGTAACATCAGAGGGCGAACCCTTAAGACCTAGTTTCCATTGTGGTGAACTTGCAGCATTTGAATATAAAGAGATAGTTTCATCGTAAGAATCATCAACGTAAGCATGGAAAAAACTACCAGCAGATTGCTTCCGTATAGTAAACAGACCACTACAGCCTATTGTTCCACTGTTAGAAACAATAATACCATTACTATCTTTAAACAAGGTTCGATCAGCAGGTAATGTGCAAAATACAAAAGAAACGCCATTAAGGGTAATTTTAGCCCCGCTATTAGAGCTAGCTAAAACTGTATCTCTAGACAGCGTATTTCCACCAGAACTATACGTTCCTATACCTACTTCCCATCGAGCTTCATTTTCGATGGTGTAGTAAGTGGTATTTCCATTACCAATAGCGGATGAAAACGACTGAAAACCACCAAAAGCTCCACCAAGGGTAACAGTTCCCGTGCCGGTAGTAATCGTGGTTTCTTTAACTCTATCTGATATTACTAAAGCCATATTAGGCTCCTACTATTTTGTTTTACAGCATTTTTGTTTACTACTAATTTTAGCTAACCTAGACTTTAAAGATTCTATTTCGTCTATAAGTTCTTTTTGGGATTGTTCAACGCCCTTGGTTAACTCTTTATTATTTAATTTATAAGCTTCTTCAACAAAATCGTTCCATTGGCCTTCATCAAAGTTGTTTTCTGTTACAAAATGATATCTAGCAGGAGCTAGATCTAAACCAAGCTCTACAAATTCTAAGATATAATTTCTAACCTTATTTTCTAGGCTAAGTGGATATTTTACCCCTTCTGCCCTATCAAATCTATGTACCCATTTTAAGAATGGTAGGCAAATGGTTTTTCTGTTGTTCTGCCTGTACTTCTCATGGATGTAACACTCTTCTCCACCAAACCCTTGTGCGTGCTCATTAAATCCTAGCCAGCTATTTTTCCTGGTTAAGAATAGTCCTAACCCCTGAGCAAAAATTTCAAAAGGCTCATGAGATCTATCATACCCTAGAGGAACAAATCCCTCTCTACTTAAATCGCCCTGATGACCTGAATAATCAAGGTCTTGGGGAAGTTCTCTCCCGCAGTCACCACACTTCTTAACTTCCTTTTGTTCTACCAGGGAAACAAACTTACATTTCTTATTTCGTTCCATAATAGAGAAATTATACCTCTCACAAGTACATTTCCAGGCATTTCCCCATTTACCCCACATTTGACCTCCCCATTCATCATCAAAGTGAGTTGAAATATTCCCCATATTATCATACACCAAAGGGCCCGTATAAAGGTCATTTGTGTTTTTATTGTATTCCATAAAGGTAAATAAATCTTCTATGACTTTAACCGTTGGACACAGCATTACATGGCAATCTAGTACTAATACAAACTGCCCTGTGGCCTCTTCTATAATCTTATTTCTAGTAGCAGAAGTTCCAAAAGTCTCATCTAAATTGATTATCTCTGCTTGGTGACCAATATTTGACCTAACAAACTTATTTAATTGTTTACCGTGATCGCTGTGCTTATTATTTTCCACTACAAGAAACTCTATATTCTGTAGCAGATCCGTTCTATTGTTAAAAATTAGTTCCTTTCTAATATCTTGAATCGTAAAATAAGCTCCATCAAAATCACTGTAATGAGCCATTCCAATAGTAAGTTTCATGTTTGTTTCCTTTCCTAAAAATTAAAATTTTATTAGTTGCCGCCTTCGCTTTCACCATCTTCACCATCGGTAGTTGTCGCACACGGGCATTCATTGGAAGGATCTGGTACGAGCACTGATGTGCAGGATGTATCCGCACACCAAGCTTTAAACGTGTGTGGTGTTTCATCGATCTGGGCTATGCAGTTTGAATAGGTAAAACCCCCCCAACAAAGATCCATACCATAGTTAGTCGTGAGACAACAAGCCCCCGACCTTTGGCAAACCGCCAAGCATTCCTCTATCGTTTTGTAAGTTCCCGTTCCACTTTCATCTTGTAAGCATTGACCTGCGGCAGCATCTGTATTACCCCTTACAGCCGAACAATAAAAATATTTATCATTTGCGGGGGGTTCGGGTTCGGGTTCAACTGGTTCACAGGCAGCTTCACATTCCCCTTTCTCCATTTGCCCAGCCTCTCCATTATCAACACACACACCTTGTAAACATATCCAAGTATCTGTCGGTGGGGCAGTTGTAGTTGTACAAGCAGCTTCACATGATACTTTATCCGTATATTTTCCCATCCCATCACTTCTTTCTATACATTCTTTTGTGTCTGACATTTTTGTTCCATTTTTGTCTCTGGGATATGTACAATCCCATGTAGGAGCGGTTACACAAGAATCTTCATTCTTATCATAATCGTAACACCCTTCCACAGCCGATGTTATATTACTGGCGTCTGCGTTACACCAAGCCCTATGTGTTAATTGGCATTCTTTTACTTCTACTGTCGATCCCATAGGGCGAGATCCTTTACAACAATTAACTATTGGAGAACAAGAGTCAACTTCGTCGATTCTTTTACCTGCGTTCGGACCACGCCCTATAATAAAGTCACAATCCTTATCTTGCTTAAATGATCCACGAAACTTACGACATTCACTTTGTCTTACATCACTAAAGCAACGGCTGCGTCGATGGCCAGTGTACGGCAACCACGAGGGATAAAGTCCATCTGCAAGAAAATTAAACTCACCGCAACAAGCTCCCCTGAGTTCACATTCTCCTCCTGCTTTTTCAAGACGATCACAAGTATAACCTGCATAAAAAGTCCCACCTAAGCGATCACATTCCAACTCTAGCATAACACCGCCTCTATCAGTGTCCTTACATTTCGACCTTGTTCCATCTTTAAGATATGGGCGTGTGTAGAATTCATGATAACAACAAGCACCAGCAGATCCTATCGGCCCACCAACACAGCCTAATTTAACCCCTGCGTCATAAACCACTTGATTTCCCACTTGAGTTCCCTGACTTTTGGCTTTTTCTGCACTACAATCTCTGGTTGGACTATACTCATAAACTATTGTACTACCTATGTCATGAGTATTCGTAGGAGTAGCTGTCTCTATACGATCCTTTGGTATTCCAACCGCAACATATTTATTACTATTAATAGACACAGAACTGCCAAAACCCTGTTCCATGGGGAGTCCGTCAGTCAAACTATTATAATTTGCTACTATATCAGGTCCATCTTGAACCCAATTGGAACCCTCAAATTCAAAAACTCTAACTACGCCAGGGTCACGACCCTGCCCCGCCCAAGACATCCCTACAGCAAGAGTTATTACATCACTTATCTTAGTTATTGACACCGAATAGCCAAAATATTGGAACCTAATTGGAATAATCTGAGCATCTCCCAAGGGTTGATAACTTTCTGCATCAATATTTTGTCCAATTTGTGCCCAATCTCCATTACCTGCTTTTGAGAAAACCTGTACTCTTCCAGCCCGAAGTCTTGAGTTTTCCTCGTCAGTTGGGTTACTTTCGTCTACTAAAGCCCCCAAATTATCCATTGGAATTCCAACTGCAACCACTCCTCCGTTTTCTTCTGTTCCTATTAGTGACAAATCTGACCCAAAAGATTTAAATTCATCATGAGTGCCATCATAAGTTATGTCAGATCCTACTTTTTCAAGGGTATCATCTCCAGCCTGAACTTTTATTTTCCAAACTTGTACTACACTCTCATCGTTTACAGTAGCTTGAACAGCTAGCATTTTTCCGTCTGGCCTTAATGATGCACAAGCTCCATCAATGCTTCCTATAAATTTCCAGGAATTATTTTCATAATCAAAAATTTGCACAATATTTTCTTCATAGTTTTTTTCGTTATCAAAGGAGCCTGCGGTATTAGAAACTACTACCCTATCACCGTTTGCACCTAAAGAAACAGTCCTTCCAAAGAAATTGCTTTGATCATGTGCAAATTCGCTCACTATAACCTGCCCCTTTTGTATCCATTCCCATTCACCAGTTCCCTCACTATCAACATATTCATGTACGCTTACAAATCCATCAGCATTGCTTATGTCGTCGTCATAGTAATCATGGCTTGGGCCCCCAACGGCAACCGTTTTTCCATCATCACTAATAGAAACTGATTCCCCGAACCTGCTAGCTTGGAACGTATTGGTGACCGGTCCTAGGATTGGTACTATATCTTCTCCTACTTGCGTCCAAGATTCACCATACTTGTAAACTCTTACTTGACCTACAGCATCTCTATTACCAGGAGCACCTATAGCTACATATAAAGGATTGTCAACATTACCTTTTTCTCCTTCATTTAAAGAAACAGAATAACCAGCTTGATTGTTATCTGTAATATCGGAATTTTGTGGAGTAATAACCCTAGAAATTAAATCGGAATCCAAGTAGGTGCCATATCCCTGAGTATCAGTACCTAGCTCCCCTGGAATCTTATGCCCTAGTTGAATCCAAAACTTACCCAAACATTTATCACTAATACCGGGGGCCGCTACATCCTCACAACCACAATTGGTTCCTGTGGTGCAATTATTTTTTAGTTCCCACTTAGGAGTACCTAAGCACTTATTTTTGCCTTGAGTAGATGCTTCTAGATCAAGTTTCCATCCATCCCCATATCCAGTTCCCCCTTCCGTTGTCATACATCCATATAAACTATATTTATAAGTACAACTACCAAAACAGTCCGAATCAGAACCATGTATCTGACTACAAGGAACACTACGAGAAGGAGCTACACCATTCGCCTCCCATTCTGTAGCTTCTGCATCAGTAAGTTCCCCTGGCCCTCTTTCATCACTAGGACAAAATTCTCCTGGACATCCTTCAGTAACATCAACATCTATACCTTCTGTATTTTGTATCTTAGTAGGTCCACAAGGTTCTTCAACAAACTCCCACTTACAATCGCCGCCACACGAAGGACTACCCAGAGCACTAAAACATTGAGAACTAGCAGAATAACCTCCTCTTTCATGCTCTATTATATTGTTATCTCCATCATAAACTTTAAATTCCCAACGAGTCCCCGCATTGGTATCTACACAAATGCGAGGTTCACAACATGGACCAGTATAAAAGAAAGGACTTTCAGTACTAAAGCCTTTGTTAGGATGAAATGATTCATATGAAACATCAGGTGTAAAATTAGGTGTTTCTGCGGTGCCATAAAATCCAGCAACTAATTTCCACGGATAACCTCCACCTTGGATCTTTTTGCCCACCGTCCACTCATTACCATTATTGTCCCTACAGGGGTATTTACCATCCTCACACTCTGGATTAGTTGACAACATTCCCGTTTCGCCCAATTTAACCTCTTGGGTGTGATCACAATGAATATAAAGGCTATCCTGCACATTATAAGTCTGAAACTCAACTCTCCAAGTACAATTCCGACATTCCGTACAAATATGGCCCTCTGGAGCCTCACCGATGTTATAACTTATTGTTTCGCCACATTCCCCCTCATGCCAACAGGTCGTGAGAATATCACTCTCACCTTGAAGGTCCGTACATTCTGTTTGCGTTGTTGAAATACAAATTACCTCTTCTGCTTTCACCTGACAACAAGCACCCATGGGGTTTTCGGGTGGCTCTGGAGTTGGAGCTTCTGTAGTGGTCGTACAAAACGCACAATGAGGAACAAGTTTATATCTATTGGGGTTAGAGTCGGTATTTTGATCCGTACAGGCATTACTATCTGAGTTAGGATACCATTTACTAATATCACAATCACCCGTTTCAGTGTCACAACATTTCTCTAACGTGCAATTGTGAACAGCAATATCTTCTACATAATAAATATTGTTTCCATCTAAAGATAGCTCATATAGTTTAGTGAGGGGATCATCTTCTACTAACTCAATACTCTCTACAGACTTAGGGCCGTTAGGCGTAACGATTGTATCACCAACCTCAAGATCGCCCACGATATCTAAATGGGGATATAAAGCAGAGGCTACTTCTGAGTTAACAGACTTCAATCCATTTTCAGTATAGATTGGATGATCGTAGCTAAAGAACGCCTTAGATCCGTTTAAAGAAACTAGTTTTCTAGAACCAAGAATGGTACTCTCGAATCCTAAAACATTGTTGTCACCATTTAAAGATTTAACAGTGTCACCAATAGATACATCTTGTATTTCTTTATAAGATCCATCGCCCATTAGGACTTTAGAACCTTTGATAAAACAAGTAACTGCGTACTGACATTCTTCACAGTTTTGACATCCTTCGCAGATATCAAAAGAAGGCACACCTTGGTTTGGTTCACACCCAGGTACGGATTGGTTAATACGACCTACGCTGTTCTGAGCACAATCCTGACCCTGGAACCACGTTCCAAACGGCTTAACTTCGCACTCATTCTTTGTCAGCTGATCTTGACAATAAAAATGAACATCCTCTGATGTCGTGCCATAATCCCCCGCTAAATCCCAAGAAGCAAAACAGCATTTTCCTGTGGGCGAAGACGTAGGAGGTGCCGTACATAAACAACAGTTCGACATGATCTACTCCTAAGTACCAGAACAGCTTATATAAATCGGCCTATTTTCACCGTTTACCCTTGCAGTTACAACATAAGCAGCACCTCCAGTAGCTCCATCGCCATGGATGTCTAGATTTGTATCTCTATGGTGAACCCACACAATTCCTCCGTCATTTTGGTCTTGATTCTTAATTCTCATCTTACCACTTACACTAACGGCGGGATAAATATAATCAATCATTACACCCTCGTAGTGACCAAAGAACGCTGGTGCTAATCCATCTTCATGTACTAAGTAATCACCAGAACCATCTACGTAACTTTGTAGGACATCATCATTATGCCAAGTTTGAACGTAGTCTGTGTCCTCATGTTTTCCGTCGCCCTTTCCGTCTCTTCGTACTGAAAGTGGGGCATCTGGAGAAAGAACAGCATCACCTATTGATAAGCGATAGTTCTTAGTATCACCCGCTATAATATTTTGAATATTTAATCTATCAGAATAACTTCCATAAGAATACATCAGACGCTGGTCATCTGATTTACCCGCAACAATTTCAATATTATTTTCGCCAGTTTCTGTAGTTCCATCGCCCGTTAAGGCAAAAGCACCTATTCCTATAGAATTTTTAAAGCTGCTTTCATTTCCCGCCGAAGAACCAATAAATATTGATCCCATTGCACCTGTGGCATTCTTTCCAGCTTCTGTTCCAACAAATATGGTTTTCGAAACATTGTCTGCATTATGTCCTGCCCTATAGCCTATAAACACGGCGGCGGTTTCAGTAAGAAACCCATTACTAGGTGTTGTAGCATTAGCCCCTGCTTCAGTCCCTAAAATAACTGAATTAACCCAACCAGTTGCGGCAGTTGCAACATTACAACCTATAAAGATGGAATTTTTATTGTTGGCGGTATCTATGGAGGGCTTATCATTACTGAGTAGCATGTTACAGTTGGCACCTACACTTGCAGACGCACTGCTCACATAGGTTGCTAAAGAATCCAGGGTCATCTTACCCATATTACTATTATCGTCATGAATAGCAACATGAGTATTTGCAGATGTAATAGTAAGAGTAGAATCTGCTACAAGATCTGTATAGTCTAACCCATAATAATAAGTTCCATCAACCTGTGTTTTCTTAATTCCTCGATGACCTTCTACTTGGTAGCTACTGGCTGTATCTAAAGATGTACCATCAGCAAACCTAACAGCACCTAATAGTCTAAGATCTCCACTGACGGCCATAAATGGCCTAACAGGACTAGGTTCCGTAAAGGTAGGAACATTTGTCATGGTTCCAGTAGGATCTAAATCAAGCAGTGTTTTGGCGGCGTTGTCACTATCAGTGAATGATATTTTTAAATAATTTCCAGCCGTAGCCTTGTCTTTAGCGTCAATGACCGTATAGTGTCTTTGTCCATCATGTTTGTTTTGAATAGAAAATATGTGTGGATCAGAATCTATCTCAAATATAGCAGGATCTGGATCAAGAGATTGTAATGTAAACTTTCGACCATTGCTTCCACCTAAGCTACCTTTAATCAAAGGTGTTTCCCCAAACCCAACGGAAAGAGTATAATCATTAGGTTGACTATTTACATATAAACCCGTACCTATTAGAATTACACTGCTTACTTCACCACCAACTCCCAAACTTGTGTCTGAAACAGTTAAGTTGTGTGCTCCAATAATAAGATTACCAGTACCATTTACAGTATGACTAAAGCTTAAAGATCCTAGTACCGTATTCTTATTCCCAACTGATAAGCCACTGCCAGCTCTACTACCTACAAATGTGTTATCGTTATGCAAAGTTGCGGAATGACCCGCAAAGTGTCCTAAAAACGTATTATGGCTAGCATAGGGGTCTAGAGATCTAGTTCTAGGAGAAGCATATCCTCCATAGGTATTGCCATAAGTATTTCCATACAAAAGACCGCCAGTAGTATCGTCGTCCTTCTTTGATAACTCAAACTCATTTCCAGTATCGTCTAAGAAGAACAAAGACTGTGACTGACCCACGCGAACACTAGGTTTAACATAAATCTTACCAAAGTCGGTTGTATTAGGTGGAATTCCATCTTGCACTTTTAGAGCAACAGTTCCGCTTAAAGAACCACCACTGTGGTAAACAGTTAAGGGCGAATGTACATCAAATGGGCGATAACCGTCTTCTTTTGTAGATCCTACGGCTACATAACCGCTCTCTGATACAGTCATGAATCCCAGTTCACGACCAATAGTACCACTAGGTCTTATAAGAGAAAAATCAATTACGGGATTTCCTGATAACTCTTGATCACCACTTGGATTGTATGATATATGTAATCCAGAAGAACGAACGTTACCATTGCCTAATAATTCTAAACTAGTTCTACTATACCACTGATCATTATCATCAAGATGTCCACTACTTGAAGAAAATCTAACATCGCAACCGCCAGAGGTTTGTATGTTAAATATAGTTTCTGGAAGAATGGGAGAGGAAGAAGAAGGATATACTAGATTAGTAATTCCAAACAACCCTGATTGTTCAATTGTTCCACCGTTTCGTAAAACAGTAACAGCTTCTAAATTACCTGACTGGTTATTATAAACATGGGTAGAAAATCTATCTGCACTATTAGAGATGTCGTCATGGTACTCTAAACCAAACCCTAACATAGACTGGCTTATTCTACTAGCAAACTTTTGTCCTACGGTAACACCTGAATCTATTACTCCATAAGATACAATAAAATCATAACCAGAGGGATTTCCATTTGCCAATATATTAGTGCCGGAATTTCCTATAAAATTAATATCTTCTACATAATTATAATTCCCACTAATACTAGCTTCTGGAGCAACAAAAGCTCTATTTCCAGACGGGTTATGACTTCTAAAAAACAATCCATAACATCCACTCTCAGTGGCTAAAGATAGCTTAGAATCCCCTAATACCCTATCTGTTTGTAGGTGCTTACCAGATTCTATCTGGATACTAATATTCGATTCCCACCTAGAGCGTGCATAATGATCGTCTACTTCTAAACAAGTTAGCGTAGTATCGGGGTATTTATAAATGAACCTATAATCTCTTCTATAGTCCGATCCGCTTGAGTGAACTTCAAAACCAGCTCCATCTAAAGACTCATCACTTAAATAGCCGCACACAGCTGAATTATGAAATCCAAACTCTGTTCCATCGTCACAAACACCGCTTGTCGCAAGATGAAGCGTTTTACAATCGTATAAACAATCATTTATAGTGTTATACTGGGCGTCATTTATATGTGCGTTACCACTAATTACCACGTCATTAAAGTAGCCATCCCACCTCAATCCAGGATGACCCAGTGCGTATATATCGTTGGCTTGTGGAACTATGTGTCCCTGAACGGTCATCAACCCCTGATCACCAGAGGGAGTTGACGTTCCAACACCTAACTTCCCTCCTGAATAATGTATTATCTCATTTATAGAGGCCCATGGATAAGCAGAGTTACCTAAGTTAAAATCTCCGCTTGTGGAGGGGGCAATATCTCCAGAAACTTGAACATTTCCATGACCGTGAAGTGTTTTTACGCCAACACCAAGTTTATTATTCTGTAGATCACCAAAAAGAAGAGGGGGTAAAGCTTCACTTGAATTTTCACAATCTGTAGTAGAGCTTACAGGGTGAGCACCTACATAAAGGTTATAATTGGAATCATCTCCAATATAATGGCCAGCACCATGACCAATTGCGATATTAAAATCGCCCTTTTTAGTTGTGTTTAACGTAAAATTTCCTACACCAACATTACCAGACCCCTCGACATTACCTGCTATAGCATTATGACCAACAGCAACATTATGACTACCATATAGATTACATCCTAGAGAATGAGATCCCAAAGCAGTATTTGTAGTACCATCGTAATTGGCAGATAAAGCATAATAACCAAACGCAGAGTTATCTACACTTGTTCTTCCAGCAAGATTTAATTTATCTAATGCAAGAGTGCCTACTCGTGTAGTCCTAGTGCCAGGATATAGACCTAAAAAAGTGTCAACTGAATCAGCTAAATTTACAAAGCTGTTTCTTATATCTTCTGGAGAAATCTGCTGAGTAGAGTTATCTGGTAATAAAGCATTAATAGAGGCTATATAGCCCGTTTTAGATAAAATCATAGTTTATCCTATTTAAAATTCTACTTAAAGCTTATTTGTAATGTAGTCACATCGAATTTTACGCTATCGCCAGTATAAATAGTTCTTGAGTTGTCCAATTCAGCGTACATAAGAAGATTTCCTTCTCCATACTCTTTACTATCTGTGATTGCTATTCCTGAAACTACACCCCAATCAGCAAGAGCTTGATCAAACAATATAGTTCCAGCATTTTTGATTACACCACTTCCAGCATCATAATCTGCTTGAGTATGAGTCCACTTAGTAGAACCAACGGTGTCAGGATCTCCAAGGTCTATTCTGCTATATCCATTCAACGTAGTGCCATCGCCAGAAGGAAGTTCCCATAAATTACCCCCTTTTTCGACATTAACCCCAGTATCTGACTCTTTGGGAACACCACTACACAAGGCAATAGCAATTGCAGGTGGGGCATTAAAGGTTGTTCCTCTGAAAACATGATTCAGAAGACCAGATTCTAAATAATCTGATAGAGCTGCCATGAATTTCTCCTAAAAAAAGTCCTATTATTAAACAGTTTACATTGTATTATACACAAAAAAAGAGCCACCCCCAATTTTCTGAGGGTGACTCTCATTTAAGGCAGAGTTACCAAAAGTCTTAGAAGGAGCCCAAAATAACCCGTCTGTTATCAAGAACACCAAATCCAATCTCAGCAAATCCATAAAAACCAGCTCTTTGCTGTCTATGGAGTGCAGGATCTTCAAAAACTTCTAGCTGCTGCTTAACTGGCATGACAAAACTGTCATTTGAAGATTGATCGAGACCAACCACCAATTCTACATCAGAAGTCTGAAGGCTACCATTCAATCCAGTGGCACTGTCGAAGAACGTCTGATATTCTTGACCTTCGCCAAGCTCATCAAGATCGTGTAGATTCACGCCAAAGATTCGAGTAATGGGAGCACCGCCCTCATTCGCCGTATAGATTTCACGACGAGTAACTTCATCGACTTGATCCAATCCCCAGTTTCTCACGTCTTCCAACGCTTCAGGAGAAACATAAAGATCAGTCAAGCGACCGCGATTGGCAGATCCAGCGTTACCACCTGCATTTCGACGCATAACAGTCTGCATCAACGATACCAATCTCTTGCTAAACATACCAGCAGTAGCATCTCCGTCATAGACCAAGATATTACGATCAACGCCAGCGGCCAAAATAGTGTGCCAACCATCGTCATTCATCTTCTTGGTAAAGCCAGCTTCCAAAACCTGCATGGCACGACCGACAATATCCCAACGAGCTTCACGGGCGTAGCGAAGAAGGTAATCAATGCTACTCGTAATGCTGTAAGTGGGAATCATCACGTAGTCGCCTTCGACTGCTCTTTCAGGAACGCGACCGTGACCTGGATTAGTATAGGCAACGTGCTCGCCTTCAAGTCCAGGTGAAATCAAGTCCAAAGGAAATTCCGTAGAACCGCCCGGCTCGACATTAATAGTTTCAAAAATATCACCGAGGATATTTCCAACAAGAACGCCCTTTCGCAAAGGCAATTCCAAAGCTTTAGCAAACTCACGTTGTGCAGCATAAGCTACATTCTGGTCACTATCGCCAGATTTTCTAAGCAAAGCAATGAATTCATCGCTTGGTCTTTCTTTATATGACATGTTTTAGTCTCCTTTTATTAATTGAGCTTAAGCCACAGTGTCAGAACCGTGATTAGGAAGATTGACATAAAGTTTAGCATAACCATCGGAATCCACACGAGATCCCCAACGGCCAATGCACAAATTACCAGAGGCTTGAGCTGTGCCTAAAGGATCTGCGGTGCTAGAAATATTTCCAGCTGTTACAGAATCTGCATAAGCTAAAGTGCCTGCAACAGGAGTTCCAGTAATGTTGTTAGTTACAACCCAACCACGAGTCATTACAGTAACTTTTCCACCCTTTTGAACTTCATCTTTATGTTGATTAATATGCTGTCTAGTAAGATCTTTATCTACCACGTCATTCAAAAGAATACCAATAGGAATATCAGTAGCCGCTGCGGTTTGATAAGAAACAAGGTTTTCACCCTGATCCAAAGCTGCACCAGAAGCCTGACCACTGTCATCCAAACAAACAACGCCACCACGAGTAGCTGCTGCTGCGTTGTAGAAATAACTGATATCAGTTGATTCTTCGTATCTATCTGCTTTAAGAGCCATTTTTATTCTCCTCTTAATAGTATTTATTTGGTAAGTACATTTTTAGACAACCAGTCAGCCACGCTGGCTCTAGTTGTCTCTACTGGATCTGTCTCTTCCGACTCAACCAAAGTAGCTTCAGATGACTCAACTTCTTCAAAAACTTCAGCAGTAACTTCTACTTCATCGGTCTCTTCAGTCTCTTCAGTTGCTACCGGTTTTTCTTCTTCTTTTTCTTCACTTTTTTTAGAATACTTTTTCTTCATAATAGCAACTACGCTATCAAAAGTTGCATCCTCAAGAGAAAACAAAGATTGTACTTCTTCGTCTTCAATATCAAATCCAGCTTCAGTTAAAGCTACCTTGCGTTGAGCTTCTTTTTCTTGAGCCTTCATGGAAGCTACAGTCTCAGTCGCTTCAGTCAATTCCTTTTGAGATTGAGCCAAAGCATCTTCAAGTTCAGCAACGCGAGCTTGAGTTGACTTAATGGATTCTTCCATCTCGGCAATAGTCGCTTTATAGCTTTCAGCAGAAGATTCAAACTCAGCTACTTTAGTAGCAAATTCTTTATCCTTAGCCTCTTCGATTTGGGCCTTGATAGCTTCATTCTCTTCTTTGGCAGAAGCCAATTCAGAACGAGCGTCATCAAGCTGTTTCTCCAACAGAGTAACATCAGACATATCTAAGTCTCCTATAAATAAGTTAGAATCATTATCGTTAACATTAAAAGTGGCTACACTCTTAGAGTTTAAAATAATACTTCTAGGATTCGCCGGTTTAGAAACTAATCCTTTACCGGAAAAAGAAATGTTGTTTAAAGCACGCCCTAATTTATATCCCTCATACTCTCCACTTCCTCCATAAGCTCTTAGATGTTTAGTAAGAAATGCGGACGTTTCATCTCTTGAAACCATTTGAGCCTTACCCTCTGGGTTGATTAAAGCATAATCAAAACCAGCAAATAAACACTCCATTGAAACAAACCATTTGCCTTCATCAATTTCGGCAATGATCTGCTCCATTCGATCTTTATTTTCGGGAGTAGTCCAACTATTATATAAAACCGCTTGTGTTATAATGTCAAACTCTTCGGGAGCTGCTTCAGAACTAGCTTCTATCTTTTTTCCATCTTTATTAAGAACATAGCTCCCAGTAATATGTCCTATGATGTCATTCTCATCGTGCATGAAATTGAACTGTTTATCTTCTGGCGTGTTACGAGCTTCCCATGTTGCCCCGACCGTAAAAACGTCGTCATTCTTATTCCAGCCAGTAGAAACCAAAACAGATTCAAGATAGTGCAAATCTATTTGATCCTTATTTTCCGCTACCACCCTGTCCCTGACTTCCTCATTAGAAATGTTACTCAGGGTAGTAGTTAAATCGCCTTTGTGAAGATTGGCAGGAGAGCAATATGCTATCGAAGCTTGAGACTTTATAGTCTCAGCTATCCCATCCCTCTCTTCTTGGGGATAAATTGTTATTTCTTTCATATGTAATTACCTCTAAAAATTATACACATTTTATAAAAAACATCAAAAAAACTCTATTTTATGCCTCATAGAAACATTCTAAATATGTGCCTACAATACGCTTCTTATATTCCTCCATTGGCATTTCAGAAGGAGAGATATTATCCTTTAATATTGCCTTTTTAAAGTTTTCGGGCATTTTCTTGTTGGAAGAAACGATTTTGGTGATGTCTTCAGCTGTAACTGGTTGCATAAATTTAAGGTTAGTTAGTACGTGTAGCTTTAAAGTTTCTAATTCAGACACTTGAGCTTTTGTAAGCTGACGCATGTTGCTCTTCTGATTAATAGCTAAGAAAGCTTTATTTGTCGTGCTAGAAATTTCTTCAAAAGAAGAGGTAGTCCAAACAACAGCATTAGCTAATCCAGGTGCTGATCGTGGAGTATCAACACGTTTTTTCCTGGGCTCTTCATCTTTTTTAAACATAGGTCTACCCCCTTCAGGATCTTTATTCTTGTCTTTAGAAGGAGATTCTTCAACTTCGGGCTTATGAAAAGGTCCAACTTTAACGGGAATAGTCTCTTTATTTCTTTCTTTACCCTCTCTTTTTAATCTCATTTTTTCCACAGAAGGAATTTCTTTAAACCTTTCTAAAATTGTTTCGTGACTAATAATATCTCTATCAGCTAATTGTATTAGTAGGTTCTTTTCCGCAGCTTCATCAGACAGGCTCATTTGATCAAAAACTACATGTGCTGGTTTTCTGAACCCCATAGCTTTTCTAACAGTCTCCAATTCTCGTTCCCAAAACTTGGTCAACTGATCCCTACCATACTGAAGTCTTTCAACAAGAGTCTTAAGAGATATAAAGTTATTTGTAAATCCACCACCATTTCCAGCCATTCCGGTTAAAGTGGGAGGAACTCCTAATCCAGCATAAATACTATTTAAAACGGATTGGTATTTCTCAGATCCTAAGAATTTATAAACTTGACTATTAGATTCAGTGTAGGATAGTTCTGGACCCCACACAAGTTCCATTGTTCCACCACCAACATTACTGGCCAAAATGTTTCTAAGCTTATTTATAGCAGTTTTATTAGGTAGAATCTTATGGTCCAAGTTTCCAATAGTCCATAGTCTTATATTAGAAATAGCTCCATCAAGAGCAGATAAATCAGCAAGTCTCATTTTTTCCAACATGATAATATCATCAAGGATAGCATAGGTTAACGGGTGGGCCCATTGTTGCCAATCGTCTTTCTTGTAATAATAAATAGACAATCTTTCTGGGTCTAGTGCAATTTTCTTATCACCCCTTTTAATTGCTTGTTTTACGTTAGAGGGTAGCGTCTCTAATACTTTTGCCGGAATAGAACCATCTTTAAAATTGTCAAAGAATGAGTTTGCTGTAATTTCAAAATTCTTTCTACCAAGAAAAATATTAACATTTCCATCCTTCATATCAATTGTAGTTGGATTAAAGAAATTATACCTCCACGGAATAGTATTCTTCTCAATCTCTGGAACCTCAACAACAATATCGTTTGCCATAGATTTAATATACTTAGTGATTTCTGGCGTTATATTAGCATAGCTTTTGTACGCTATAACCTGTCCTGTTCGATAAAGATTGTTTAAAAATCTCTCTGATCGTTCTTTACCCTCACATTTTTTAAACCATTGCTGAAAGAATTTTTCAACACTTCTATTTTCATGCACTATGCTTATACCCTGACTACCAAAATCACCCATTAAGTCTATGACGTTTCTTACAATACCTACTTTGTCATAGGCATCCATGCACATCTTAATGATCTTCTTTTGCTTTGTAGGAATTTGCTCTTCTGATCTAAACGCATAATAATCAGAACTCTTAAATCCTGGACGTACAGATCTGTTTGTTTCGATATCTAAAAAGTCTCTACCATGACTAGCTTTGGATACACCCTCATAAGCATCTATTGAATCAGAAAATTCAGCAAGAGCCCTTTCTTTGCCAGAATGATCTCCGTCATTCCAAGTAATCATAGAGTTATCAGACATGCTTAAACCTTATTGTTGAGTTTGTTATTGTTAATCCAATTGACAATCCAATTAGAATAAAATCATTCCGAATTATTATACACAATTAGTATATATTTTTCATTTTGTCAGTAAACCAGCTGGGACCGCTATATAAATCTTGTTGTTTTTCTTTTTCGCTTTTTGGAGAGATAGTGGCAAAACCTCCATAAAACTCATATTCTTCAGGTTCTGGAGTTCTAGATAAGGTTCTAGCTGCCATGTTAGCCATAATCAAAGAAGAGTATCTATCTTTTCGTTGTTTACCCTTTTTTCCAGTTCCCACAATAGACTCTGGAGTATCCCATTTATCCCTGCCGCTAGCTGTTTGTGTCATTTGAATCATTGTCAATTCGTCTTTAAGGTCTTCAATTTCCATAACACATTGTTCTAAAGTATCAAACACTCTGCCCTTAAGCCCATCTTCAGCATTTGATATACCCAATGTAATAGAGTCAAACCTGGGGAATATAATAGCTTTGTCTTCAAAGTCTTTACGTAGACCGTGATTTGCTCCAGCTAACCATTCATGTTTAGCAAACTGACACATTTCCAGTATGTGAAGCCCACGCTGATCGTCTGTGTCTTTTGGCTTATCTTCATCGATAACGGGCCATATTGGGTGTTCATTCTCTTGGATTTTATCAGCGTCATGTAAAGACTCCATTATTGCAATACCGCCACCTTGAGCATCCATAGCTATATGCACACAAGGAAATAATCTCATAAGATCTCTAATTTTCCTAGCACAATATGCATAAAAATCACTTTCAGAAGAGTATCCTCTTTTAACTTTTTCTTTATGTTCTGACCTATTAGTTGTCCAGCAGTGGACAATGCGTCTGTGATCTTCGTGTAATTCTAAAACAACAATACTAAAGTTATCTACTTCTGAAGCAGGATCTACTCCAAATATATACTTCTTGTTCCGATCTCCCATTAACTTGGCTTCAAACACAATATCTTCGCCCTTAGAATCTTTAATAGGTGTCTTGTCATCTGTACCGTCATTAGAAACACAAGACTCAATTAAGGTTCTCTTAAAGAAGCCCTGAGAATCGCGTGTAAAGCACGCTCCAAACTCCATCTGATAAATACCAGTATGAACCGTTGCCTTTGATCTGGCGACCTGTGAAGAGTCCATAAAGCCTTCTGGGAGCAATTCATAGGGTATCCTAATGACTGAGTATTCTGTCCAATCAAATTCTTCAGGTACGTCTTCACCTCCAAATATATCTCTCAGCTTACTTTTATCGCCCTTGCTTTTTACTATTGCTTTCCACTTCTTCCAGTATTCGGCAAAGTGATTAAAATCGTAGTACGCAGTTCCCGATAATATAATTTGATTGGCTTTATTTTCTATAGTATCTTTTGATTCCTGCGTAATATCTACTCCTAACTTGCGAGCTTTTTTTTCTGAAGCTATCCTTTTTACGTTCTCAACTGGGTCAGAACTAACAGCAGCAAAACCCGCTACGACTGTTTCAAAAATATCACGAGGTATAGACGCAAACTCATCACTTATAATATCATTAGCACGCTGACCTCTAATCTTTTGACCATCACCTAAAGGTAAACAAGTAATTCTACTTTTATTTATTCTCATTACACATCTATCCACGTCTCTTCTGGGCCCGCTTTCAGGAGTGCATATACTTCTCAGTATAGGTGCATTACCCCAAATAGTTTCCATGTATTCAAACAGTACCTTAGATTGTCTAAACGCAGCACCTACTACTACGACCTTTCTTTCTGGTAATAGAAGAGCACGTATTAGAGAATACAAAGATAGTATAAATGATTTACCAAATCCACGACTGGCTATCAACATGGGAAACTTTCTGTTCCACATTTCGCACAGCATCAACGCCTGAGACGGCAATATAGTAATATTAAATACGTATTTACATAAAAAAGAAAAGTATTCCGGCCTACTCATTAACCAAGTAATTTTGAGATGATAATCATCGTCGTTCATCCTTACAACGTCAAATGGATTAAATAGATCTTTTTCCGAAACGTCTAGGTGTAACCAAGCGTCGTCTATTTTTTTAAGCTCAGAACTTGCCATTATTTTAAACTGTCTATCGTAGGGTGAGTTCTAGTCTGTAAGGTGTGGTCTGCAAATCCATAATGAACAGCTTCTTCTGATGTTAAGTACCAATCGCCATCTTTAAGCTTTCTTTTCAGAAAAGATTTAACCTTGCTTTCCGTAGGAGGACTATAGTTCTCTTTAAAATACTTTCCTTTAATACAACCTGCCACATAAATATCCATCATAGTTTCTGTCATCTGTCTTTCAAACTTTGCTGCGTTTTGAACGTCTAAGAAACTTCCAGCACAACCATTCGAACCAAAATGACACATAAAATATGAGTTAGGCATCATAACTCTTGTATCAGCAGCTTGTAAGACAATGCTACTCATTGATTCTGCTTGTCCATAAGATATTACAGTGACGTGTGACTTACATATTTTTATAGAATCATAAATAGCCATTCCGTCATTCCAAACTCCACCTATACTATGCATATGAATAATAATAGGTTTACTATTAATCAAATCTAATATTCTTATATTTTTAGCAAAATGAGAAGCCATTCTATAATCAATCCCAGGATCTTCATCTACATTAGCAATGTAACTATGAAGATATATCTCTCTATGATCTACATCCAATCCACATGTGTGAGAGTCTAAAATAGTGTCTATATTTAGAGTCATTTTTTTCTCCCGATAGTATACTGCTCGTTAACTCTTTTTAAGATGCTTGAAACAATTAACTTCGCTTTAGCCTTACTGTCACAGAATATAACGTGGATATCATCATACATCTGAAACTCTATTAACATTTTTAAAAGATACTTGTTGGTTATTACAATAGAACTCCATTTTTCTTCTGGGATATCTGATCCTTCTGGAAAAATCATAAGGTCAGTAAGTGAAAATTCTAAAACTAAAAACTTATGGGGAAATTCCTTCATTCTTTCGACTTCAGCCATGAATCTTTTTTTGTCTTTTCCGAGATTAATAGCTAATTCAGACACGCTAGCCTTTCGTTCTATACAAACTTTGTCTTCTAATCCTTCTAAGCTGTAATCTCCGGTATCCAGCTTTCTAACAACCATGCCCTTACATGTGTGATATCTTCCACTAAAGGGCGTAAAGGTATACCCGTCTTGTTCTCGACTGTCTTTTATTACCGTATACGAAGGTGCTTTTTTGTATTTAGCCATTTTTATTTTTTAAAATATCCATAAAAAGTGATTCATAAAACTGTTCATTACCGGTTATCTCTTTGTGACATTTTCTACATAGAGTTATGCCATTATTGATATCGTACCTCAGTGTTGATGCGGATGACCATTTTCTTATATGATGAGCTTGTAAACCTTTTTTAGCTTTGCACTTTGGCATCTGACAACTAAATTTATCTCGTTTATATACTCTGAGTCTCCACTCTTTGTAAACAGGGTCGTCGTAGTTTCTCTTCATTTGGGTGTATCAACCTTAGTAATTGAAATATCGAGTAAAATATCTTCTATAAATGTGGCTGTCTTTTTATTGCAATCTTGTTTTAATATAACGGTTGCTAGTCGATAGTACGCTTGATGGCAAGCATCGTCTGGAGATTTAGCTTCAACGAATATTATTGGTCTTTCTGTATTATATTCGTGTAAATCAAATTTTTTGAGTCTGCTTATAACAAGTGACAGATCCATTTCGACTTTATATATTTTCATTTATATCGTTTTCTACCATTAGTTTAACTAAGTCTTCAAAAGAGTGTCTAGGTTCCCACCCTAGTTTAGCTTTAGCCTTATGGTTATACCCTCGTAAATAATCAACTTCTGCTGGTCTATAAAATTCTGGGTCTTGTACTACAAAATCTGTCCAATCATTAACATCTATGTGAGAAAAAGCTACGTCTAAGAATTCACGAATAGTAAAAGTCTTGCCGGTGCAGATGACGTAATCGTCGGGACTCTCTTGTTGTAACATCATCCACATCGCTTCCACGTAATCTCCTGCATACCCCCAATCTCGGAACGCTTCCAAATTACCTAGACGCAGCTTAGGAAACTGAAAACCTTGGTGTTGTGATGTTCGTCCAGGAATATAAACCTCTTCCTTGTCTATCACAAGGTCCGATGGTTTTACAACCCTTGTGTTACACCACTTTGTAAAGTCTCCAATCCACTTCGTTATTTTTCTAGTTACAAATTCTTCTCCTCTTTTTGGCCCTTCGTGGTTAAATAAAATACCTGAACTACCATGCACTCCATACGCTTCTCGAAATACTCGTGTCATATAGTGAGCAGCACACTTTGCTATGGCATAAGGGGACTGTGGTAAAAATTTAGTATTTTCGTCCTGATATCTAACTTGGTTTCTGTCTATGTCATATGATGAGCCAAACATTTCACTTGAGCTTGCTTGGTAAAATCTTGCATGAAGCCCTAGATCCACTATGGTTTGGAGAATATTTAAGCATCCCTTTCCAGTAATATCCCAAGTAGTTGCTGGTTGCTTGAACGATACTCCGACATGCGACTGTGCGGCTAAATTATAGATTTCATCTACATCTGCGTGTTCAGCTAATATATGTCCAACACTAAAAACATCAGTTATATCTCCACCAACCAACTTGAAACTCTCAACATCAACTAAGTGCTTGAGTCTCTGGGTGTTGTCGGTGCTCGTTCTTCTAGAGACTCCTATGACTTCGTAGTTCTTCTCAAGTAATAAATCTGCCAAATGGCTTCCGTCTTGTCCTGTTACTCCAAAAATAATAGCCTTCATGTATAGTCCTCAATCTTTTACTGTGTCTGGTGTCAAAAACGGCTGATCAACTATATCATCCTGATATTTATGGTACTGTGACAGCCTTTCCTTTTGTTTATCCATAGCCAAACGCATTTTCTCCATTTCAGTTCCGTACCCCCTTGCTACATCTGGGTTAGTCACTAAAAAAGCTAGCCAGCTAGTAAAACTTTGCTTGCTATCTTCTAAACGCTTGACACGCTGTTCACGGGTTGCCTTCATCTCTTTAAGCATTGAGCTTTTCTTTGCCTGAAGTTCGCGGTAGTCTTTATTCAAGGACTCCTGTGACGCCTTCAAGGATGCCACCTGTCGCTCTAGATTAAAAATCTCGTCCCTATCTTGCTGATCTACATCAACCGCCCTAAGCTGCTGTATCAAACCCTCAAAAGAAGAAATCTGCTCTATATTCTCCTTATTGTGCTTTAAGGAACGGTTCATTAACAGTTCTAATTTTATAAGATCAACTACTTGGAGTTCTTCTGTTGGAATAACATCGTCTCTGAACTGAGAAATGATCCTCGCCCAGTGGTACTGAAATAATTTTAGTTCGTCGTCGGTAAATTGCTGCTTTAATTCATTCCAGTATGGTCTAAAAGTCAAATCAAACTTGGCTTGTTCCTCAGAATTCGGTTCTTCCATCCAATTGGGGGCCACAAAATCGCCCTTAGCAACTTTTTTCTTAATAAAACCGAAAACGCTCTCTGGTTCTCGGTCTAGTTCGGTTGCAATTTTTTCATAACCGAGATTTAAATTCTCCCTAATGAATTTTTCCTCCCCCTTGGAGATTCTACCCATCTTCATAGTAGCCACTCTCCTGTAAAATCTCGTTGATAGTTTCAATTATCTCTTCTCGTCGCTGTTTCGTTATATAAACATCATTTAGCATCCGTAAATAGTCCAATCTTATGGCCGCTGGTATCTTTCTGTCGATAATTTTGGCCATATTTTTGTATTCTATGGATTCATAAGATAAATTGTTGTTTGTTTCGTCTATGACGGCGTTTTCGTGATCTAATTGGGCCGGTTTGAGTACTCTAACACGGTCTCCATTATCATTGTGTATAAAATGATTATCTCTTACAAAGTTTTTAAGGCGATTTGAGAGATTTACTGAGAGAAAGTTTTCAAGAGGGCGTTTATTGTCATATCTATTGAGGGCTTCCATACAAATTATGAAGGCTTCTTGTTTTATGTCCTCTGGAGTATACCCATAGAAGGCATATTTAGGTGCAATCCGATTGCAGACCTTTTCAATTTGATCTACAACCTCTTGTTCTGTCATTCCATTTGGTAATTTCATATATAAAGTCCTTCTACAGTGGAGTATAGACAGCTGGACCACTTTTAATAACGTTATTCTGGGAATCGTACAGAATAACCGTATCTCCATCTACAACCCAGTGGAGACCTTCGATAGATGTAGCTACTGTTTGATCAATTTCAAACTGTATGGGAATCCAACCTACACCATTGTAGCCTTCAAACTTTCCTGTAACTTCATTAAAGATGATTGATCCTGCTGCTGGACTCGTAGGGCGTACTCTAGTACCCTTACATCTTAGCTCATTAGCGGTTATTAGGGAATCTGTATGGGTTAAATCGAACTTATTAGTGGCCCATTTTAATTCATTGGTAACAGTTTTAGCGGCATTTGTCAAAAAAGAAGACTCTAAAAGGATATCTCCTACATCTTGACCCGTTAAGGACGTTATTTGTCCAGATTTTCTTCCTAGTATACCACTGGGGTCTAATTCTATGGGTTCTGGTTGAAAGGGCGTTGTGGTACAAAGAACGGAATCTGTACCGGCACATACGTGTCTATAGTTAGAGGGCGTATAGCTCGAAACTGCTAGGTGTCTCTCTGGATCAAAATTTATATAGTCTATGGGACTAGCTTTAGTAAGTGCTGATTCTCCCACTCTTTGATTTTCGAATACAACGTTACGAAGAAGATATAGATTAGATCCAGACGGATAAATTCCTCCCATGCCCGTTTCAGCAGAGACAACTGCACGATCACTCCCAGCCTCTTGGTTGTATAATTCAATTTTATAGAAGAAAAGCTCTCCAGAAGGAGCCATATAGCTTAGTGAGGTCTTATCATCATAGCCTGCATAGGGGCTATTTGTTAAGGATAAGCTAGAAATAGGCTGAAGTTCTATCGCCCCTGAGTTTGGTGCCTCAGTGATAAATTTACCTGGACTTACGGTAAACGGAACATTAGTTATTTTTAGTGCCATCTTCTAGTATTTCCTTTAAGGGTCGATCTTCAGCACCCAATTCCTTCATAACCTTGTCTACTAGGGCGGCTGTAGCTTTACAAGTGAGTTGAGATTCACATTTCTTAGATTTTTTCTTCTTTTTCTTGTCTTTCATCGAGATATCCAATATAATAAGGGTGAGGTGTGTTGATTTCACACTATATTATACACTCTAGGGCGATTTTTTCCAAATAGTATTTGACATTTAGGGCGATTTAAGCTAAAATATACGTGAAGACTACTCAGAATGTGATGTTTTTCTGAATTATGGCCCAACAAAAGAAAGACCGGGGTTTAGGGCCTACCGGCACTATGGCAGGATTCCTGCGGAAGTTGAGCAGAAATATTGACCAGGATGGCTAGAAGTTGGAACTGGGAGTCACCCGCTCCCATGAAACCTGTGGCAGTAGACGGACTTCAGTAATGAAGGGCTATGGCCTGTCGGCCTAGTTGCGAGTTAGACCTCTCGCTCCAACCAAACGCAATACTACTGACGGTTGCTTACTAGTGAATAGTTTATACCACTCGCATGGCTGCAAGCTATTGCGTGGATGGTAAAAGGTCGGGGTGTGTCTTGAGGGTCAAATAGAAGCTAGTAACCATAACACACAATTATAGGGCGATGGTTATAGATTAGGTAAGACATCCCTTGAGCGTGAGCGAATTGTTTCTCAACCACCCCCGCTTTTTTCAGAGTCCAGTAACAAAAAAATCCTGAAGATATAACCTACGGGGTCACTATTTTGAGAAAAATGACGTAAATCAATATTAGTAAAGGGTTTATGCACACAGACGAGGGCCCCGCTCGCCGTAAACCCTTATGTGATAAAGACTTACAACTATTCTGATATTCTTTTAGAATTATTGTCTCATGCTATTGACTAATGCCGATAACTAGTTATAATAAGAGCATGACAAACAACAACACACTAAAGGGAAACACAATGATCAAGGTCAACTCAGTATACAGTACAAGGAACGGCGGTTGCTCAGCACACATCTATAAGGTAGCGGCTGGCTATAAGGTAGACATCACACGTAACAAACAAACATACGTTTACTATTGCAAGAGTGAATCAGATTGCTATAATGCAATCACTAAGCTATCCCTTTGTTCCACGTTGCCCACTAAGTAAGGAGTTATCATGACAACCATTGAAGCTATGAACAAAGTAAGAAACATTCGCAGTATTGTAACTGAGACTATCAAAGACCTACAAGGTATTGGTTGTACTGATATAAAGAAGGAAGGACCGTGTTGGTCATTCACCACACAGGATGGTAAGAGATTCGCAGGTGGTATCGCTGCGACACATCAGTTCATAATGAATGGCTTTCCCAGTGCTAAGCGAGAGACTGTACGGCTGTCATGTGACACCAATGGTAAGACTTGGACCGAAGAGAATGGAGGTTAAGATGGACTACGAACAAGCATGTGATAACATATTCTCAAGATTAGAGGTAGAGCTTGAGTTGGATAAGCATAAGATAGAGTTTAAGGAATTCGCTAAGGATAAGGGATGGCGTGATAGTTACACTGGACAGGAAGTATTGGATTGGTTAGGATACTGATGTCCTTCAAGCTATTCATGATTGTGTGGGCTATAGTAGTTATACTGGTATGGCGTGGGATATGGAAAGCAACAGAGGACGATAGGGATATTTGGTCATAAGGAGACAAAAGCAATGTGGCATAACAATTCAATACGTGTTAACATAGTACCAACAAGCAAGGCCAACAAGCGTACCAAGGAGAGGATAGCACAGCATGGCCCAACGTTTGACATGGA
>VTLG01009581.1_pt1 | contig 26438 bp, 33 predicted proteins | sample 4694571 | NCBI WGS metagenome assembly VTLG01 (sample SAMN12604809, study PRJNA352737) | marine metagenome | biome: ENVO:00000447; feature: ENVO:00000209|ENVO:00000569|ENVO:01000036; material: ENVO:00002151; isolation source: viral sequences binned using virsorter ...
ATACCTGGAGTAGCGGCAACTAAACCTCTTATATCTAATCCAGCTAAACTTGTTCTTCCAGACCGTATTGCTGATGAAACTTGACCTGCTACATTTCCTAATTGTGGATATTTTTGTAAAATAGCAGTTCTAGCTGCGGCAGCTTTTGCAGCACTTGAAGTTCCTCTTGCTGCATTCATTGCTGTTTGTGCAATTATCGCTATATCATCGGCTATAGTTTTACTAGCTGCTGCTGTTGCTCTAGCTCCTTGTCCAGCAGTTCTTCCTGCGGCAGCGGCTCTACCAGCCATTGGTCTACCGGCTGTTTGTGTTGCAGCTCTTCCAAATCTTCCTGCTTGTGTGGCAGCTGTTCCTAGTCCAGTTCTTAAAGCTCCTAAACCTTGAACTACTCTTGGACTACTTAATCCTTTTCCTACAGCTCCTCGTCCTGCTCTTGCTAATCCGAGAAGTCCTCTTCCTAATCCTGCTAATAAACCTACTGCCATTATGTTGTCACCACTGTTATTGTTCCTAATGAACTTGTGGCACTTACTCCTGTTGGGTAAAACACCTGTTCATATAAATTTCGCCAAGCATTGCCATCGTACGCTTGATGTACTTCGATCGTTGTATTGAATATTAACCCACCTGGGCTAAATTTTCTACTATTTCTTTCCGTTGTTGTGTAGGAAGGTACTACATTTAAATCCAATTGAAAAAGGTTTTGTTCAATTGTACGAACCAACCTATTTAAAGTATCAGCATCCACATCATCTTTATTAAAACGAGGAAGAGAAGAAAAGGCCTGTCTTATGTCATATCTTGGCATTATTGTCTCCCATCTGGTTTAACATCTAATCGTGTAGAGCCTAATCGCCATCCTACACCCAATCTGTTTGCTGTGTTTTGTGAGCTATCATTGTAACTTGATACTTTTAAAGCAAATTGTCTGCCACGCCCTCTAATATTCTTAACTTGTGTTTCTGAATCGACTGCAACATTTGCGTCAGTAACAAAACTTCCACCTGGTGCATCACGCATTCGTACAAGTAAATCAACAGTTTGTGCACCTGCTCCATCTTCTCCAATAAATTTAAAGTCTGGTATAACTCTACTAACAAAAGCAAATTGCTCACCATCTTGTAAGTCCATATCTCCAGATTGTACAAACACACCATCCATTGGAGAACCATCATCATCATAACCAGTTTCATGAGCATACACATATCCAGTTGATGAACCTTTTGCAGCTCTTGGTTTTTGATAGATACCGTAATCAATCCAAGCTGTTCTTTCTAACTTACCTATAGACCATGTTTGTTGAACATAATTATATGTTACATATCTATCTACTTCATTAGAACCAGCAGAAGGATAGAACCAACCTACCTCGTCAAATGTCTGATTTGAAAAACCAAATATTTTATATCGTTCATCGTAGTTAAGATCGCCAAATACATATTCTTTAACAGTGCAAGGTAATGCTTGAATAGAACCTGTATATACATAAAAGTTAGATTTATCCATCCAAAATGTTGCGTCAGCACCACTGACAGCAGCATTAGGTCCTAAAATCGACGGACCCCTAGCGAGGAGAGAAGTGGTAAAGGGAAGGGGTCCGCCTACGAATCGCAATGAAAACAATGCGATGTCGGTCCATACTAATATTTCTTGTCTTGTCTGTAGACCACCAATAATTTCTGAGCCTAAGTTTAATTCTATTTGATCGGCAGTTGAAGTACCGTCTGTTCTTATTTCCCAATCAACAGCACTATCTTGGTTAGATATTGCTATTATCATAGGGTCTATTGTTCCACTTCTTGACGATCCAGATATTGGATCAACACCAAGTGCTATAACATGTCCATCTCTTTCAGATACAATAACTTGATTGGCTTTAGTTGGTGCGAGGTTGGCACTTGCATCAGCCGTAATGTCGGTGGCACGGGAAGTCGTCCCTCCAGACTCATCCCATTGGTAAATAGCCCCACCCCGATAATTAATAATAAGGTCTTCACCGTAGTTATCCTGATTCCATAATCTAAATCCAGCTAAAGGAGTACCATATCCCCATGAACCAGCGTTCCATGTACTGGCTCCCCAACCACCTAATAATGATTGTTGGTCTTCTCCTACCGGAATTTCAAATTTAAATGTTAGAGAGCCTCCAGTACTAGAAGTTGAACCAGAAGCAGTCGTATCTACTGTTATATCAAAATTATTAGCATCTACAACAGCTACTGTATGATTTGCGTTTATTTCTGTTATTGGAATACCATTAACCGGTGCTGAAAGTCCTGATATTGTTACAAAATCACCAGTTGCACAACCATGGGATGTGACAGTAAACCGCACGGAAGTTGTTCCATTTGTTGTCATTGGATCACTTACAGTTTGTGTAGCTCTTAATGGTGTAATGTCATGATAAATACCATCGTTTAAAACATAAAATTTACGGTTAGTTCCTGCACCTACATATTGGTTGCCGTCAAAATCAGACCATTCAAATAATGTTCGGCAACTACCTAAAAAAGTATTATCAGAATACTTTTCCCAACCACCTATCTTTTGAGGAAGACCAGATTGAAAGCGAACAAGATTACCATCAGTCCAGCCACCTTCGTCTGTATAATCTGTTGTTTCTTTGTTTATTCCTGGTCTAAAATTAAATTTCGCTAAAGGCATCTTGCAATTGTTCCACTTTCTCTTCGAGGTCATCGATTTTCCAGATGGCATCTTTTAATGCCTGAGTAAGTAAAGGAACCAGCTTAGAGTGATCTAATTGCTGCAAGATTGGTGCGTCTGTTACTGGATCAACAGCGTCCTTGTCACCTGTGACTGCTTGAGGTACAACTTCTTGTACTTCATGAGCTAAAAAACCTTCTTGTTTTGTAGGATTAATAATATCCTTAAACTCATATTGAAGGGGTTGAAGGTCAAGAACCCTTTCACATGCATCCTCTATATGACCAATTACATTTTTCTTTCGGTAATCAGAAGTTGTATTATAAGAGGCATTCGTTCCGTTATTAGTAATAGTGCCTACAGTTGTTGCACCATTTAAAAATGTCATATGTGGTGTACCAGTACCTTGATAAGATTTATACATTGTACTTGTGTCAAGATATGCAGTAGCGTTAGTTGTAGCACCTGTTGTCGTTCTTCCACCATAAAATATATTACCTGAACTATCTATTCGTACTCTTTCAGCTGAACCACCAGTTACAAAAGCTAATTGATTTGATGTTGCTTGTATTTCGTTTCCGTTAATATTAACACTATCAACAGTTAAATTAGTAGCAGGTGCATTAGAACCAATATCAACGGCATCTATAACTCCAGCATCAATATCAACTTGATCTAAATAAGCAATACCATCAACATATAAATCTTTCCATTCATATGTAGCAGAGCCTAAATCATGCGTGTTGTCCGCTTCTGGAATAAGACCGTTTGTTAAAAGAGTACCTATACCATTTTTTATATTACCATTTGTCGCTCCAAGACCATCAGAAAAAATCATAGCAGTAATATTATTTGGAACTGTTACAGTTGTACCAGATGATCCTTGTTTAAATACTAAGTTAAAACCGCCTGTCGTAGCATTTTTTACATACCAAGTTTTTTCTAAATCACTTGGGCCTAATGTTATTGTTCTATGTGCTGTTAAAGTGCCAGTAAAATTAATGTATTTATTTCTTGAAGTTGAACTAGAACCGTCAGTTATGTTTAAAGTTGCGTCACCATCTGATAATGCATGACTAATATAACCAGATATTGCCTGGTCAACCAATTCCATATTTGTGTTTGTACTTGTACCCCAGGTACCTGACTCCTCACCTGTGCCTATTAATTTTATACCTAAATTACTAAATGTGGCCATTACGCAGCAATCCTTACCCAGTTTGGAGTTTGACTACTATCTACCTCTTGCCAAATAGCTATATCGCCAATACTTCCTGTCATACTTAATCCTGTTGGGAAGATATCAGAACCAAAGTTCATTTGAATAAATCCAATATCTCCAGTGGCACTTACTCCCGTTGGGAATACTGTCACACCCGTTCCAACACTAACATCATCCAATGTTGATGTCATTAATAAATTCGTATTGGTTACACTAACAATAGCTTGTGTGCTTATTAACGGAGTTCCTACTCCTCCAGTTGCTGTTTCACCTGTTGGATAAACATTTGGAGCTAGTAATACTTCTTCACTACCTAATGCTGATGTTGCAGCAATATCATTGCCTGTTACAAATATAGTTACATTGCTTTGAACATTAACCGAATATGGCCCAATAGATTGGAAAGTTCCTACAACCCCTGTAACAGAGAATGTAAAATCTAATTTAAATGTAGGTGTGCCTACGGCAGATGTTGCTTCTACTCCAGTAGGAACAACAGTTACAAACTCCCCAGCTTGAACTGTTCCTATTGATCCTGTAGCGGAAACACCAGATACTGCCACACTAACAGATATAGACCCTTCATCAGAAAAGGGTATATCTGAAAATGCTGCAACTCCATAAGACATTTAACTAACTAGACTTGTCTGACTTGTGCGTTAGCAGTATGACTTGCAGCACTTGTTGATGCTGAAGCTCTAGTACAACCAGTTAGATTTGTACCATCAACGCCTGTGTAAGCGATTTTTTCATCACCTATTTGTACAGTACCAGATGTTGTAAATGGGTTTGAATTACCAACAGAAATAGTTGTTACAGAGTCATTAATATCAGATGTAAGGCTATTAGCACCTTTAAAATCTGCATTAGCTGACCATGAAGAACCATCATGTTTATATTTCCAACCCCAATAATCTGATTTAGCATCTACGCCTTGATGTAATGTTGCGTTGCCTGTATCACAATCTGAAATAATTAATTCAGGTGTGCCACCATCACTTATTGTTGTTTTGTCAGAACCAATATCTACAGTTTTACTATCTGCTAAATAATAAAGACTAACATTTGTTCCATTTCTTACTATTGTTTGCATTGTTTACTCCTTATGATGTATTAACTAATAGTTTTGTTGCTGAAAGTGCTTTACCAGCTTCGACTGTTTTATCAGTTTCTGCTGTTGTTGACAATGTTCCATCATTTTTAACATAATATAATTGCCCTGCGGTTAATTCTGATTGGTTAGCATCTACACCACCAATTTTTACTTTTACTGTGGCATTTTCTGTGGCAGCTTCATTTGCTATTCCAACAAAATTTTCTGTTGTTAAATTTGGAGTTGAGACTGTCCTTGTTCCATTTGGAATAATAACTGTAGACGCTAAATCATTAGAACTATCTTCGTATGTAGCTAATAATTTAATATCTCCTTGCGTAGTATCAAGACTTAAACCATTAAAATAGGTTGTACCACTATTCAATACTGCTTCTCCTGATAAAGCTGGTGTTGTGCCTGTTATTGTTACTTCAGCATAGTAAGCATGATTAGATGAATTTCTATAAATTATAGGAATTTTACCAAAATCAGATTTTCCTATAGTTTGAGTATTAGTCCAATTATCATGTAAGTTTGTTTCTGCACCTGCTGTTACACTTGTACCACTTATTGTGAAAACAATACCCTCTCCATCATCGCCTGATGAAATTTGATATAAAAATAAAAATTTATCCGCAACTGAATCGTAACAAAGTGGATTAACTTTACCAGAAAATGAACTATTTATATTTTCTGTTGTAAATTGTAATTTAGAGCCAAAAGTCATACTCGTGCCAGAAACTGTGCCTACTATTGCTTGACCATTAGGAGTGGTATCTTCCCATACAAATAAACCTTTTCCAGAACCAGAACTGTATCGAGCCGCACAAGTGTCTGTTATACCTGATGATTCAACAACAACTCCACTACCCCATGTAATACTTGTACCGCTTACTGTACCAATCCATACTGTCGGATAATTGCTGTTTGATTGGTCTTTGCCAAATAAAACTATTTTTTCATTTGCTTCATCAAAATATGCGTGCCTACTACCAGACCCACCTTGACTAGAAGTGTTATATTGAACTGAAGTGCCAAAAGTTATTGCACTTGCTGCTACAGTAGCAACAATAGATTCCCCTTTATTAGAATCATTACCAGCTTGGTAAATAATAACAACTTTTTTATTTACTGAATCATATACAGGTATAGGATTTTCTGCTCCATAACTAACTGCGTCAAATGTTGCTGTTGCTGTTACTGTTGGCGTTGTACCAGAAGTTGAAACAACAACAGCTCTACCATAATTAGAAACATCACCATCCATATAAGCAACTACAAATCTATCAACATTTTCATCATAACAAGATTGAACAGTATTAAGCATATTTCCTGCAACTAATTCTGTTTCTGTACCTTTTGAATAAGTATAATTTGTAGTTTGTGAATTACTGTCAACTTGTGCCAACTCACCATCAGTTTGAACAATAATAGGTTTACCTGCGGTAATTGCATTACCAGCACGACCATAAATAATATTAGAGTTTTGTTCTTTTAGTTCAAGGGCCGTAGCACTAAGAGCTTTACCGATAAATTGGCTATCTGTTTGGGTGTAGGTTACAACATCTGCATAATATATAAATCCATAACTAATTCTACCGCTATTATTTGAATCTTCTGTAGCACAAAGAACACCTTTTCCTGTACCAAAACTTGTAGAGCCCGGTCCCATTTTATTTTGATTTGCAGATAAAACACCACCTGTAGCAACAGTTAAAGTTGAAGCTGTAGGAGTAATTACTTTGTAAGTAAAATCATCACCACTATCTTCATCATGATAAAAATATTGTATTCTATTTTTATCTCCATCATATCCCGCAGCCCAATAATTAGGATTACCAGACGGGTCCCAAATTGTTGTTGGAGAATTTACTGCTATTGTGTTAGTTCCACCACCTGTAACAGTTCCTATTACTGCTTTTACAATATTACCACCACCTTGATCGTCAAAAAATATTACAGCTTTATTGTTAGTTGTATCATAAACAATATCCATATCATCTGATGCACTAGAACCATTTAGTAAAGTATCTGCACCTATAGTTACTGTTGGTGAACCTGATGAACCAGTAGATTGTACTACATTTGCTGTTGGATAATCACTATTAGAACCATCTGTATAAGCTATTACTGTTCTATTTGTGTCAGGGTCAAAAACTGCACAACTTTTAGTTTGAATTAATTGTCCAGTAAACAATGCACTTGCTGTACCTGATGTATATGTACCATCACTTGTGTCGTGATATACAGGTTGTACCCACGCTTTATGTGCCGAACCATTATAAGATTTATATAAGATAATTACATAATTTGTTGAAGTGTCGTAGGCAAGATGATAACAAGTTGCTACTGCGTATTCTCCGCCTGTTGGAGCAAATATTGTTTCTGCTGCAAATGTAGGTGTTGTACCTGAAATACTTGCACTTCTTATGCCACCATTATCATCACTAGCTCTATATGCAACATGGATTCTATTACCGCCTGCTGCTAAAGTTGGTTGACTATCTATAGCACTTGATTCAAACACAACAGGAGTACCCCATGTAAAAGTACCATTTGATTCTGTTCCACAAACAACTGTTCCATAACTACTATTTGATGTGTCTTTAAACGCTATACTAAATGTTCCTGAATTTGATTCATAAACACTTGATACCATATGTCCTGTAGTATTAGTAACAACTTGTGCATGAGAACCTGTTGGTGTGTCAGATGTAGTTGTTGTACTGGTCATAAACTGTTTAATATTTCCTGCACCATCTGAGAAATAATCATCACCAATCGTTAAGCCACTCTGTGAGTTATTAATACTTCCATCTGGTAAGTTGATTTTAACTTCTTCTGTATTACTTGCAGAAGTAGCTGCGACTCCGAGATAGTTGTCATCAAGATTTGTAACAGGAGTTTGACCAACAGTAAATACAGCAGAATAAGCATATCCTGTGTTACCATCACTCATAACTATTGGAATTGGATTGCTTGTCATATTTGTTGTCATTGCTGTTTGTAAAATGCCACCTCTTTGTGCAAAGTTATTTGTTGATGAATCCCAAACTCCTGTTGATTGTTGTGTAAAGTCTGTGCCATCATTAGAAAAGACTGCCCATCTTGAAGTTGCAGCTCCCCCACCACCTCTAAGTATAACAACTCTTTGAGCTGTCGGATCAAAAGAAGCAAATCCTGCTGATACTGAATCTGATGCTCCTGTGCCTAGTGAAGTAACTGCCGTTGGTGTACCTAAAGTAAAATCATTCGCAGTCATCGTTATATTTACAATTTCGTTATAATTACTTGTTGTGTTGTAAGCCAGTACAACTTTGTTATTGTTACTATCAAAACATATTGCTGGTTTTTCTTTATAATTTGTTGGCTTTGTTTTAGAGCGTTCTGTTGCTGTAATTGCAGAGCCACTATTTGTTACAACTACAGCTCTAAATGTTGATGGTTCACTTTTGTTACTAGTAACAAAAAAAGCATTAACATTTGTGTCATAAGTCGCAAAGAATGGATTTGCCATATCAAAAAATGTAGTATCAACATTAACATTTACAAGATAAGAACTTGTTGGAGTACCTGACGCATTACCCGTTACTGCAACTGCTCTAAATGTTCTGTCTGAACCATTTACATAAACTAAAAAGACCATGATATGATTGTTGTCTGGATCAAACAATGCTGTATGGGCTTTTACTTCATCTGATGAAATTAAAGTTAAACTACTACCTTGTTTTGTTAATGCTGTACCAGATATTGTATAATTAGCTATAATAAGTTTTGGATCGGATTCTGTTTGTACAGTTACCCCAAGAACACTTCTACTTGTATCATAAGCCACGCCTGTACCATTAGATGCAACACTATTGACTACAACCGCAGTACCAAAAGCTATTGTTCTACCTGAATCATCTACTGTTGCTACTCTTACGACACCATAATTACTGTTTGATGCATCTCGATAAGCCACTGCAACTTTGTCGTCTGCTACTTTTGCTAAAGAGGTAGAAACATAATTAATCGCATTAGAGCCATTAAATGAATTTGCTGTGCCTGTACCGCCTGTTACAGTATTTCCTGTTTCAACAATTTGAGCAGCATCACCATCTGCTTCTAATATACATGGTTTACCTGCGGTTATTGTTCCGCTTGCTGTAAAGGTTTTAGCTAAACCTTCATCATTAAATCCAGCTTTATCAGCAGGATAAGTAACAAAAACATCATGCGTTCCTGAAGTTAAAGTAATTTTTGAACCAGAATTAGAACTACCTAATACAGTTGTCCTAGCAAGGGTAGTGCCAGAACTTGCATAGGTTCCTAAGCCCACCTCCCACGCAGTACCGTTTGCATCAGTCAATGCATAGTAGGTTGTTGCACCGTCTCCAAGCACAGAAAATGCCTGATACCCAGCAACGGCACCTGCTAAAGTTAAAGTGCCAGTTCCTGTAGTACTTGTTGTCTCTTTTATTCTATCTTTAACTAACAGAGCCATAGAAGGTTTTCCTTTCTACGCTATGCGAATTATAGCATTACTAGAGTCAGCAGTTGGGAATTGGATTGTGAAATCTCCAGAACTTGATGATTTATCAGAACCAAAATCAAGAACACATACACCTTTATTAGATTGTGTTGAGTTATAAATTAAAGCACCTCTAGCTGTAATAGTAGAAGTACTCCAAGTTGTATCAGCAAAATCTGTAAAAGCTGTTGTACTTGAAGAGGTTGGTGTTACATTTGTTAAACTGTTGCCTCCAGCTGTATAATTCGTACCAGTTGTTTCATTAGTTGTTGCATACGCAGTAGTCGTAGCACTCATTGTAGCTGATGAAGTATACAGAGCAATTTTAAATGTAGCTCCTGTTCCAGATGATCCACCTCCTGATCCATTATAAAAGTTATGCACGCCCTGTAAGAGCTCAGTTTTGAAACTTGTGCACATTGCTTGAGTTATAGCCATATTAAATTCTCCTTATAATTTCGGCGAGGTCATCATGTCCCTGTTGGGACAATGTACCACAAATAGTCGTACGCTCAGATAATATAGCTTGTTGCATATAATATCTCAATACCTTGTGGACATTTTCTTTAAATGCTTCTGCCTGGTCTCGTATTGCAGGCGGAGCATCTTGGGAAACTGAGATAATATGATTGGTTGCTCTATCAGCCCAATGATCACTATCTAGCCCCTTATTATCAGTTGTTATTACATTAACAGTACCTGTATTTGTACTAATTTCATCTGTATACATTAAGTCACCTCTATTCTTAAACTATCAAAACGATATTCATCACGCCTATCTCTACCTTCAAATAGGTTTTTCTGTCTTGATATTTCCTCTGCGAACCTTTTTTCGTATTCTTGTTGTAAGGTAGGTTCTCCCTTCATAAAAATATATGCTTCAATTAATGTTCCATATAAAAGAGCATTTCTTGCATTTTCTGACAAATAAGTACCAGCTGTATTTACTGTTAAACTTGGCGGTCTATACAAATAATTTAATTCCATTGTGTAATCAACATCTGGAGTCGGTGATACTAAAAAAGTATTGTCTTCATTTTCTGTATTACTACCAGCGTCAAAATCTGCGTAATATTTTGGTCTACCCATTAAATTTGTTTGTGTTGGATCATAATCATAGGCTTGAATAAATGATGGATGTTTTTTATCAAGATAATGATAATCACCATTTGCATCAATTGCAGCTAGTGAGAAAGAGGCTAAGTAATCTGCTGGCCCTTTTAAAAATCTATTACCAGATGTAGAAGTACCAGTAGATGTTTTTCTAAATACATTTATTTGCACAAGTTCTAATAGTCTTTCTTCAGCATTTTTAATAAAATCATTTATTGTGCCAACAAAAACAGATTCATCGTTTTGCGTGTAATTTTGTACTAATGTTTTTAGTTCATCTAATGTCATGTTATCACCACCGTGACTGTACCAACATTTGATTCCATTTGCGATACAGAAAATGCATAACCTATTGGATCAAGAGTTTTATCTGTAAAAGCATTTACTTTAGTGGTTTTTACTACACCTTCGCCCGCAGGCGTATCTTTATCTGGTCTAGGTTCCCATAAGGCTTCTGGGTCTACTACATTAACTCGTAATTCTAGCTGTGGTTGTTTTGGTTCCCAACAACTAGGGCATGTTTTTAGTCCATTCCACTCTTTATGTAATTGTTTTAAATAATAGCGTTGTCCACATCTATCACATTGACCAAGAGCATTTTTTCCAGCAGCATAAGACATTATGTTAATCTCCTGTAACTACGCATAGAAGGTCTTACTTGATAACTTTCTCTTACTTCATCTTGTTCTGCCGCTCTTTTAAATTCTTCTTCATAAATAACTTTTAAAAATTGTGTTCTATCTGGTGCTCTTTTTATAGATAGATAATAAGCAAGACCACTAGCTAGACATGGATAAAATCTAAACGGAACTTGCATGGTGTTTGGACCATGATCAGCATCGTCAATTCTTTCTAAATAGTTATAAACAATTTGGTCACTATTATTATTACATGTAGGCCATATTTTTATTTTAGGAGAAATTTGTTTATCTACAAAATATTGACTTGGTGTGCTTTCATCTGTTTTGTCTGGAATTTGTAAATATTCTTTGCGACCAATTGCTTGAATAATAGTATCAGTATCTTTGCCATTTACAACTTTACGGCTTGCAACACCTAAAACATCAATTGCACCTTCTGGTAAATCATAACTAACTTGACCTTTTGTAAGTGTTTGAATTTTTTCTTTTACAGTCCATTGATTAAGGCCTCTGTTAGCCCAATCAGCTAACATAAGATTTATACTTCTTTGAGCTGTTTTTAGATCATAGCCAGTTCGTAGTTGTAAGCCACATCTTTCAAATGCCTCTTCAACATATTCAGCAACATCTAATTCAAAATCTTTACTATTACTAACTGCCATTTCATTATCCTATTTTAGTAAATTTTCTTTTACCAGGAGCTATTGCACCACATCCTATATTTCCAGACCTTGTGCCTGGTTGTATAGTTTTACCATTATAACTTACTAATCCACCTGTGTTAAATTTTTTTACTCTAGTTGAGTCTTGTATTTGTTTATTCATTTGAGAGCGTGATATAGGCATTATCCACCGCCTTGTTGATTTCTCATCATTTGAGCATAATTATACATCATATCATGTTCATCTTGAGTATATTGACCTTGTTCATTCATACCTAAATCTTCTTCCATTAATTTAGAACCATAAACATCTGGACTAAATGTGCTGTATCTAGGTGCTTTTGGGTGTGACGGCACGCTATCCATCATTCTATTTAAAATATCAAGATCAGAAATAAGTCCTGAATTTTGTGGAGGAGGACTTTTAGGGTCTAAACCCATATTACGCATATTTGCCGTATGCCCAGCTCTATTAGCTATGTAATTTCTATAATCATAACTAGGTGGAGCCATTCCATAAAAATTATCATTTGCACGCTTATAACCACCATGTCTAGCTAATTTTCTTTCATCAGCATTTAAAGTATATGGGTCTTTTACTTGCATACCTAAAAAATCTAATAAAGAATTTCCACCTTTTTTAATTAAAGAAAATAGACCTTGATTTATTGGATTATTAATTGCTAAAGGTGAATTAATAGCATTTCGTACTGCTTGTTTCCCAGTAAGATTATTTGTTCCTGGAACATAATAAGGTGCTATGTGATTATCATAAAATTGTTGTGCTTGTGGTGCAATTACATTTGTTGCAAGATTATGAACAGCTCTTCCTATCATTAAACTAACACTAATTTAAGCAATAAACCTATTACACTCGAAGATGCTGCTATTAAAATAAATTCTATTCTATAAAGTCTTTTGTCTATTGCATCATATCTTTCGCTACACGCATCAACATGAGATTCAATTTTTTGATCTACTGAAGCTGCTGTAGGTTTAGGCATTATGCTGTTCCGAATAGATTGTTATACACTGAAGGATTATTAGTGCTCAAATAATCTTGATAATCCTGTGAATATTTTTGTCCCTCAAAAGGTGTATCTAAATAACTTTGATAATCTGTTGTATACATATCTCCTGTATATCCTGGAGAAGTATATTGATTATATAATGTTGAATAAGGGTTGTAAGGCATGTAATTATTTCTTTGATTATAATTTTGACCACCATACATACCGTAGAAAGGTGAACCATACATTGAAGGTGAATATCCGCTACCCATATTACCGTAGAAAGAACCAATGCCACCTGCATAAGGATTCATACCATAACCGTAACCATATCCTCCTGAAAAAGGATTGCCGTAACCCATACCACCACCGTAACCATAACTAGGTTGTCTGTAAAAAGGATTACCACCGCTAAATAAACCCATTAAGCCAGACATATCAGTTGTTTGTGTGGTTTGTGTTGGTTGGTTTTGTTGATTAAGTAAACTTTGATATTCTTGCACTAAATTTTGAAATAAATCTTGATAATTAGGGCCTGTACTTGTAGGACTTGGTTCGGGTTCTGTATTACTAAGTGTTCCTTGTTCGTTAAGTTGAGGATTTGCATTTAATAAATCTTGTGAATTTGTATACATCATACTAGGATCAACACCTAATGCAGCAGCTTCATTAGCACTTAAAAATTGTGCTTGTCCAGTTATAGGATTTATAAAATACACTTTATTCATACCTGTTTCTGCACCAAAATCTTGATTATATGGATTATAAGTTAGTGTATCGCCTTCGTAAGTATATGTGCTTGGATCAAAATTTGCCATAAGAGCATTAAATTCATTTAACCTATCACCACTTAAATATCTTTCTCTTATTTCATCAGCTGTCATACTTCCTTCTCGAAGCCAATTAGCCCCACTTCCTAAACCACCTTCAGTTAGAAAATTAACAAGATCATCCATTGTTGTTCCTGGTGGAGGAGGCGGAGGCGGAGGCCCATCAATATTATCAGTAGGATTCCAATCAGTATCAGCATAGTCTGCACTATGTGCAGTTGAATATGGTTCAACTGGAACGGGTGGAGGTGGAAGTTCTTCATTGTTTAAACCAACTCTTGTAGCAGCACCTTGTAAAAGTAAATCTTCAAATAAATTAGGAGTACCAGTAGCATCTTCAAAACCATCTAAATCTGGATCGTTAAATACACTTGTTTGTGCAAAAGGACTGTTTAGCATAGCCATTGCATCTGTGTAATCTACATCTAAATTAGATTCATCTCCAGATGGAACATAAGGAACTCCAGCTGCGTTTGTTGTCGAAAAAGTTCCAGGTGTAATATCTAAATCAACTGGACCAGTTCCAGGAATAGGAGCTCCATTAACTAAAATGTTACCATTTGCGTCATAAGTAATGTTTGGTAACAAATTATAAGGTATATCTACCATTAAAATCCTCCAAAGCCACCAAAGCCGTTAAATCCAGCAAATGAATTAACAGTTGGAAGTGGTGTTGTAGTTGTTTGAGGTGCTACACCAGTAGCTGGTGTTGTTGTTGTTTGTGGTGGTGTTAGAGTAGATGGAAGATTAAATCCACCGTAAACACCTGCACCTATATTACCAAAATCATAATTATTAAATCCAGCAGTGTTAGTTGGTGTACCGTAACCACCCATACCTACATCTAAACTAAAACTTGGTGCTACTGGAGTCATACTTGGTGGTTGTGCAACATTTGTTGCTCCAACATAAAATGGATTAGGTCCTGTATCTATTGGTTGACTAATTGGTGTAGCTGTAGCTATTGGTGCTCCAACAGCAACTGGGTCTTCAATATACCCAGGACCTGGAGCTCCACCTTGAACAACCTTTGGAGGGTCAGGTATTATAGGGTCTTCATAAAATATAGGAGGTTTTTCTTGAACAATAGGTGATCTAGTATCTGGTTGAGCATATTCTGGTTGAGCATATTGAAAAGGATCATCTGTTTCAGCAACATCTAATTCAAATATTGGTTGTTGAAAATAAGGATCAGTCACCTGTGAATTAGCAGGAGGATTTGGATCAGGATAATCAAAATCAAAATTAGGTAAAGAAGGAGGTCCTGGTAAAGGACCGCCTATCATTTCAAGATTAGGATCGATAGGTGGTATTGGTAACATTTCTGGTGGTAAAGGATCGCCATGTATAGGTGGGAAAATTATAGGTCCTTCTGGTTGCATTAATCCCATATCAGGTGGCAGTGGTCTTGAATCAAGTAATCCTAAAATTCCCTCTGCTGCCTCTTGCATTGGTTGATAAACACCAGCTGGAGCAAAAATATGCTCACCATTATCATCAACACCGCCATAACTTAAATTATTTGCAGCTGCTAGTTGTCTACCTTCGGCTAATCTATTACCCATTGCATTAAACATTATTGAATTAGCGTATGGATTGTTTCTGCCGGATGCAGACATATCGCCAAATGCTTTACCAAAAGGATTTAATGCTTCTTTAAAAATAGCCATTTCTTCTCCTTAGGCTGTGTAAGATATTACGCAATTAGTAATACCAGCACTAGATATTACCCTCATACCTCTTTTTAATCTAAAACCTGCATCTGCATAAAAGCTATCACTACCTCCGCTATTCACCTTAAAGGTACTATCAGTAGTCCATGTTCCAGAGGCGTTTTGTGATTGAATATCAACCGTGCCATCTGTAGCGTCGGCTTCTAAATATATACCTCTAAAGTAAACAACTTGGTTTGTGCCTTTAGCAGCAGAATAAGCATTATTAGTGTCACCCGCAACAACTATTGTAGTTGCGTTTGTACCTTGCTGATGTCTTAAGTAAGACCCTGCCATTTATACCTCCTAAGATAGGTTGTTATTTTGTATGTAAAGTACTGTTACAGTCGCAGCACCTGTTGCACCATTACCAGTGCCTGCTACAAAATCTGCAAAAATTCTTAAATCAGTTGTACCAACATCAGTAGCTTCAGTATCTAAAGTTCCATGTGTTGTTCCAAGAGCTTTAACATTAGTTGCAGGTAAGAAAGCGTCAGCGTCAGTAGCTGTTCCAAGAGCAACAGTAGCAGTGCCACCATCATTGTTAACAGTTGTTACATTTAATATTACATCTACCACCTGTGAATTAGCAGGAACTACTGCAACAGCTTGATCTAGTGCAGAAGCTCCAATAATGTCGATAACTATTGATTGTGCCATTAAGACAGAACCAACATTAGTAACATCAGTGCCAACCGTTGTACCTGTGGTATCTTTGATTGTGCCGGCCTTGATAGGTCCGGAAAAAGTTGTTTGACCCATTGTTTTTCTCCTTAGTCGTTAAAGTCGACCTTAATTGGTCGTCTAGGGATATCTATAAAATACAGAAGAAAAAAGAATAATGCAAATAAAAAAAGGGGCTAAGCATCCCTAGCCCCTTTAAAGAATTGTGCTTAATTAATTAAGCACCTTCTGAACCGTAGATTGCACGAGGATCAGACCATCCGAAGCTGTAACGCTCCCTAGCCTTAAATCTCATGTTACCTGTATTAAATTCACCTTCCATTGCAGTTCTTAAAGGTGCACGGGTAAAGTGTTTTAGCCCGTTTGGTGCATCTGTAAGAATGAAGAATGCGTCAGGGTCTGTTAAGAAATGATTAACAGTGTACCCTTCTGGAATCGCACCCGATGATCTAAGTGCATTAATATCGTTATCAGCAGTTCCAACTCGGCCTTCAGATTTCATTAATCTTTCAGCTACGAATTGAAGTTCCGCAGGGATAACAAGTTTTCTGCCACGAAGTGCTACGATTAGGCCTCTTTCATCAGTAAATTGACTGATTGAAATAAGACCGTTTTCTAAAGCAGTTTCGTTTAGATCGGTTGCTGTGGTTGGTTCATTTGCAAAGGTCCCCCCAACAGAAAGCGGATGGTCTGTTGCAAGTAATTCCTTGCCATCACCACCAGTAAAATTGTTGTCGAATCCATTATTTAAAATGGAAGCTCCTTTTACTTGCTTACTATGTGCCATTGATCGTGCTAATGCACGAGTATAGCGATTTGACAGACGGTCGTAGAGGTTGTCTTCGACAGCTTCTTCAGTTAAGGCAAATGCCATTGCTACAGTCTCGTGTGTGTATCGAGCTGTATAAACTTCAGTTGCTGAGTCGTATTCAACTCCTGCACCTTCTGATTTTGTCGGGGCCGCTCCAAATCCGGAAAGCATTACTTCTTCTTCGAAAGCTCTATCTGATGATTCACTTTCAAAAATTTCCGCAGCTTCGTCTCCGTATTTGCTGTACTCTAAGCCAAAGAGAGCGTTTAGACCAGGCTCTAGTTCTTTAGCAAGTTGTGCTCTTGATATAGCCATTGTTTATCTCCCTAATTTAAGCCAGTTGTACCAGCAGAAGCGAAATGGTTGTTGATCATTGCTACAACATTTGTATTTGCTGTAGATGTATCATCATTGTCAGGATCGGTAGATACTGCAAGAGCTTTTAAAGGAAGGGAAGCAGTTGTTGCTGCTGTTCCTACATCTAGCTCTGCATATGAAATACCACTGTTTGCACTTCCTGTACCAGTATTATCCACAATATCATAGTTAGCGAAAACGCCAGCTATAGTGAATGCAGCGTCTGCTTGCACTTCACAAATGATATGAGGATCGTCTACTACATAAGCTTTAACAGTGCTAGTCACTGCACTATCACCGGTCCAATAGTTTGACCATCTAGGTTTTCCTGTTGATGAATCTGTAAATTGGCACCCATTAAATACGCCCACTACAAGTCCACCATCAGCGGCAGCCATTCTTTTGATATATCCAGTCGTTAAACCTTTTACGATATCACCTTGATAAATCTTAGTGGTATCAGCATTTGATATTTCATATTCTCTTTGACCGCCGGTGTAAGCACCACCGCCAAGTAAGGCAGCGGGTCTTAACCCAAATGGAGCATCTTTGTTAGCCATTAGCTACTCCTATTAGATTTTGATTCTATTTATTTAGAACCAAAGGTTACTTTTGAACTCCGCTCTGCCTGAAATTTAGGCATTGCGGGATTGTTGTCACGCATCCAATCGTTATCAACCGCTTGCATCTGCTGTTTAGCACGATTAGCGTAATATTGTTTGCGTTGTTCAACGAACTCTTCTGGTATTCTTGCCAGAAGTAAACCGCCTACACCAATGACTCCGGTATATTTACCATCCTCGACAGTTGGAAAGACGCTACCCTCATACTCATCTGAACGCACGAGTTCATAACCTTCAGTCATTCTTGAATGAATATTATTCTTATCATCATAACCTAGAACTTCGGCTCTAATCCATCTATGGACATAACCAGCGGGTGGGGTTGGGGCGTGCAATTTATTGGGTGGCCGCCATTGCACGGGGCGTTCGCTAGAGGCTCGTGTGTTGTTTGACCGAGCGTTTCTATCTATAGCAGGAGCTTCTTTAGCTTCTGCATCTATAAATTCGTATTCGTTATTTTCTTCTGACATCATATACCTCTATGAATTTCTTGCATCAATTTTTGCAACTTCCTTAGCGTATGCATCTAGCGGTACACCAAGTTTTTTAGCTACAGAAATTTGTGCTGGGGTTAATTTAACACTTTTTTTACTCTTTTGGCTAGTCTTTCCTTGTGATACTGGAGCGACTGTTTGAGTACGGGTAGTTTTCCCTTCAAATTTATGCGGAAATTCAGTTCTAATTCTTTTGTCAATTTCTGAATAATAATCATCAGATTGAGGATCAAAACCTTCTTCCTCAACAAGTTGTTGGTGAATGGTAAAAGCCGTAGCTGTCATAGCACGATCTTGTCCAAACCAACTATTCTCATCTCTTTCTGCCCAATCAGTTGCTTTTGCATCTGGTTGAGGTGCAGGAGCATATTCTTGTTGTTGAGCACCAGGCTGTTGTTGATATTGTTGTTGTGCCTGTCTTACTTGTTGTTGTTTTTCTTGATTACCTTTGAAAATTCTTAATCTTTCTTTTTCAATTGCAATCTTAGCCATTACTTGCTGAGCATCAGCCATTTTATCAACTTCACCAGCTTCATATGCTTCTTTAAAAGCAGCTTTAGCTTGAGATTCTTGAGAATCAATTCTGCTAGATGCTTCTGCACTGTAACCTGTATTTAAATTTGTAAGTTGTCCTCTTAAAGCGTCAGCTTCTGTTTTTTGCTGTTGAGCAAATTGTAATGCAGCAGCTTCTCTTTCTTCGGACTCTTTTCGTTGAGCAACAAGTTTGTTAATTCGTTTTTGAGTTTTATCTCTTCTTTTATCAAGTTCTTCTTCACTTAATCCTTGAGAGACGGGCTCACCAGTAGCTTCAGTTTCATTGCCAGTTACATCAACAATAGCCGGTTGGCTTTCGTCAATAATAACATCTTCTTCAACTTCAACTATTTTTGCTTCTTCTGTTTCATTGTTCATTAGACACTCCTATATTGTGAAAACATCAGTTGGTTCCAAGATAGTTCCAAGAATCTCGTCATCATTTAAAATCCTAATTTCGCCATCTTCAAGTTTAATTCTTGTTCCAGCGTACTTACTAATAATTACCCACTCGCCTTCTTTACAATAAGCTCCGTGAGGAAATTTCTTTTTATCTTTGTAAGCATCAGGGCCTAGTTTGACCACATAAGCTACGACCGTAGCTAAAGATTCTCTTTCTCGTGTCTCGTCGGGAATAACAATGCCACCTTTAGATTTTTCAAATCCTTGGAAAGGCATAAGCACCACACGATATCCTGTGGGTTGCGGTATTCTTTCTTTTGCGGATTTTTTAAGAAGACTTGGATCAAGTACTCTTTTATTTTCTTCGGTGTAAGCATCGGATACTTGTAGTTCAGGCTTTTCTTCCTTTTCTACTTTCTTCTCCACTTTTTTATCGGCATACCTATCAGGTACATAAAGTTTAGTTTTAGCCATCGTCACTGTCCTCCTGTGACACCAGAGCGATTATCTCTTGCTCCACATAAGCCAGACTCTGTAATTGACCTATGCACGACCGATATGCTTCCCAATCTTTGCAGTTCCCTGAAGTTACTTTTTCGTGAACACTCTCCTTTTGTTCACGAATAATATGTAGTATTTTTTGTATTAATTCAACCCCATCTATCATTTTTTTTCTCCTTTACTGTATAAATTGTCAAAAGTTATATTTGGATCAGTATAACTTTCATGTTCTTCACTACTATGAATCCATTGACTAGGTATAAAATCTGGAGGTCCTTCTCCTGTTACCCAAAGAGCTGGATTCGTTACTCTTACTCTATTATTTGGTAAAGCAACTAAGTTACCTTTCCATTTACCTTCAGTAAGATATAAAACATGACTTTGTTTATGTTGATCTGGGCTATCAGCTATTTCATGTTCAGTGTAATCAACTGTAAAAATGTATTTAGCTAAATAAAACTTACCATCTATCTTAGCGTACCAAGGTGAGGATGATGCTCTATCTATTGATATAACTGAGTGATGATGAGACATACAGTCCCAAGGTTGACATAAATGGTTTTCCATTCTTTCTGGCCATTCATCAACTGGTATGTCTGCCATAAGACCTTGTATAGGCATGCGAGCCCACATTGCACCACCGTGCACATTATTTTCTAAATCTTCACAACCTGTAAATATAATTTGAAATGATAGTGATCTATCTGGAATACAATTAACAGCAACCACCAACCCATGTATAAACTCACCATGGTATTTTTGATGACCAGCTGTAAATTCTTTTCTGACCCATACCTTAAAGTAAGGGACATTCGATATTAAATAAGACATCTCTCCTCTTTCTTATTTATTTTTTCTTTTTCTTTTTGCCGCCTACTTTACCGCCCTTGGAATAGCCTTTAGCCTTTTTAACAAGACCTCCGCCCATGTAACCTTTAGCTTTTTTTACCATTCCGCCAGCAAAATAACCTTTAGCTTTTGTTTTTTTAAACATAATTACCTCTTTTTAGCTGTTTTTGCAGCTCTTTTAAATTGTTTATTAGTTGGAGCTCCTTTTGCTCCTTTTTTTCTCATTTTCTCACCAGAACCTGCTTTTATTCTTTTTCTTTTAGCATGGATATTAGCATATAAGCCAGGTCTTTTTTTTCCTGAGCTTTTCTTTTTTGTTGCCATGTCTTACTCCTTAATTAACATTTCCATCTTCTACGAGCTTGTCTAATACGAGAGTTTGGATTGTTTCTCGTTTTAGCACTACTTCTTTTTAACTGACCAGCAGACCTAGCACAATAACTTTTTCGTCTTTTTGCAGCAGCACTACCTTTTTTAACTTTACCAGTTACAGCAGTTTTTAATTTAGAGCCAGGGTTCTTTCGACGATAAGCAGCAACACCTTTTTTAGTCATACCGGCACCAGATTTAGTTGATCGGTAATTACCACCTTTACCAGTGGTTTTTCTAATAGGTTTTGCCTTTTTTCTTTCCGCCATTATTTTTTAGATGTTTTTCTAACAGCCCTAACAAGACCAACTCTACCTAATGGGTCTTTGCCTTTTGCTTTTGGCTTAGCTTTAGTTTTCTTTTCTTCAGCCATGTTTGCCTCCTAATTTCTTTGAGATAAATCTCTTAATCGTTGAACATCAATTGCTTCTTGAACTTTTTCTTTATTAAGTTTTTCTAGTTCAACAGCAATTCTTGACGCTGCCATTTCTTCTTGAGCGTCTATTCTTTCTCTCGCAACTTCTGTTCTATCATCAGCAGTTTGTTGTGAAATAGCATTTCTCTGTGCTGTTAATTGATTGTTTATTTGATCTTGTTGAGTTTTTATAACTGTGTTTGTTTCAAACTCTTTTGCATCTTGTTGTAGTCGTGCACCTTGTAATGCTAATTCTTGTTTTCGTATTTCTACAAGCGGGTCTTCATTACCACCTGGGGCAAGAACTTCAGACAAGTTAGCAGACAATTCAGCAATGCGTTGAGCAACTTCATTTTCTATTTCCATTTGTATTTGTTGCATAACTTCTTCTGGAATTTGTCCTTGATATTGTTGTTGCAACTCTTGCAACTTAGGTCCAAATTCTGCCTCAACTAATTCTCTAGCTTGTAAAGCAACATGCTCATATATGTGTGAAGTTAAAAGACCAATAATATTAATGTTAGCCATAACAGCAGGTGTTCGCATAAATGTTAAATGTGCCTCAATATGTGCTTGATGATCTTGTTTTGGAAAAGCCTGTAGTCCCTGCCCTTGTATAGCTTTAGCATTTTCAATAGCAGGGTCTTGAGGTTGAGGTTGTGGAGGAGGTGGTAATACTTTTTCAATATTACGCACGCCCAATGCTTCGTACATTCTTTTATACGCTTCATACATTCCAGCTGGCCCATGAACTTGTGGGTTCGATTGCACGAGCTGTAAACTTGTTTGAGCAATGGCAATTCTTTGAGCTGTTGAAAAGATGTTAGGGTCTGATACAGGCATAACATCAATTCTTTCATCAAAGTCTGATTGCTTGATATTTGGATCGCCACCACTTACTTCATATGGATATGCTGGTGGTGTGTAATCACGAAAAAGATTTGCTAGAAGATTAAATTCTACCTTCTGTGCATAGTGTAATCTTTTATGAATAGCTGACATAATTTTTGTGCCACGCTCTAGCATAGCAACAGTCGAACCTACTGGTGCACTGTTCTGTTCAGCTAATGGCATGTCGGCAACGGACGCAAATCTCTTACCACTTTCAACTATTATTCCTAGTAACTGTAATAAAGTTGCGGATGGTTCTTTAAATGGTAGTGGTATAATAGACGCTCTCAAGTCTCCGCCAGGAGCATCAATATCTCTAAATTCACCAGGTTGTAATGGATCAGATTCATCTCTAACCCTAATACCTCTAGCTTTAAAACCAGCTGGTAAGTTTGCTAATGTACCAGCATCAATAAGCTGACGCAGAATAGATGTAGCAGAACGAGATAAGTTACCAATAATATGTGGTAAACCAAATCCGTAGAATCCTAGACCAGGTAAAAATTTGTAATGTACAAAATATTGGTTAGGAGTTTTTTGTGGGTCTTGCTCTTCATAATTTCTTCTAATAGCAAGTATGTTAGATGAACCTACATCAATAGTAATAATGTAAGGTAATTTAATTCCTGTTGGTTCTCCGTCTTGTCCAACATCTTCAAAACCTTCTAAGTCTAAGAAAGTATGTATCTCATAAATTTCTAATTCATCATCTTCGTAAGTCATTGTTGCAGACTCACCAGATACTTTTTCCATCGTCTCTTCTAAATCAGAATAGACATGTGTTGGTCTAACGGGAACATCTCTGTAGATACCAGCAACTTGAAGTTTACGAACTTCATTTCCTGTCATCTTCAGTCTATGTGTTAGCCTAACAGCATTCGCAAGGTCAACAGAACTGTAAGGAACAATAATGTCTTCACTAGGAACGAAGCGAGCCACGGGTCTTTGTTTTGTTTCATCGTAATAAACCTTTTTAAAAGCTGATCCACTTAAAGGTAGATAGAATAACAACTGGTCAAGTTCTGGATCGTACTCTTCCATGTTATAGCAAATCTGATAGTTCATATAATCTTGAACTCTTTGTGCTTGTTGTTCTGATTGTGGGTTAGGTTCGCCCATAATGTTTACACGAACAGGTCCACCTGCCGGTAATAATTCTTTATAGGCTTGTGCTTGGAATTGAGTAACACTTTCAGCTAAAACAGGATGAGTAACACCTGATGCTCCCTCGAATGGTTCACTTCTTTCGTCTTCTTCTACACCTAAAAGATTTAAACCTTTCTCGTAAATTTTTTCCCAATCTTCACGAGCGTCAATGTCGCTCTCTACTGCACTTGTTAATTCAGAAGATATTGGACCTAATACACCTTCTTCAACATACTCTGCTAAATTAGCATCAAAAGGAATTTGTTCTGGAGCAAGTCCTTCTTCCACAAATTCACCAATTTCTACAGAACCATCTTCTAGTTCTGTCATTTCACCACTTGCTATTGCCTCTGCAAGAACAGGTGGAACTTCAGCAGTATCAATAGGATTTCCCTCAATAGGGAGCTCCTCTTCTTCTGGACCGCCTTGTCCGAATGGATTCTCAGCCATGTTATTTCCTTATGTTAAAAAGCACCTTCAAATTTACCGCCCTTAGTTGCAGCACCCATACCTCGTACAGTACCGCCCCCTGGACCTTCTGGAACTTTTACTTCAACTTCACCTTTTTCTTTATGAATTTTAGGTGTCTTAAGTTTTTCTATTATTATTTCTTTTGACATCAATAATACTCCTTTTTAAGAGGACGATCTTCGTCCCAAATTTCATCGCTTGGGTGTCTAACAAATCCACCTTCACGAAACCGTAGTATAGCCTGAGACATCGAATCTACCAAGTCATCATTGTCTCCAAATGGAAAAGAGGCACATTCTTCTGCCATCTCATCCGCCCATTGAAAATCAGGTCGCCATACAAGACCAGATTCAAACATCGGGGCACAGGCATGGACTCTTGAAACTTTATCTTGTCCAGAGCGTCGTCCACCTGGTGTAAAATTTATAACAGGAATCCCCATATTTCTCAACTCCTGAGTTAAAGGAAGTCCAGAAGCCTTAGCCTCTATTAAAACTATATCAGGTTTATGATCAGAATACGATTCCATGGCTATCTTTTTTAACTCAGGAAATTCCCATCGTCCTTTACGACAATCTAATAATATAATACGAGGACCATCATCATCATTAGGATAAAATACACCCCAAGTACTTATTGCACTGTAGTCAGCAGTTTCAGATTTTAAAAATGCAGTATCATATGATTGTAATACATATTCACATTCTGGTGGTTCTTCATCTTCCCACATTTGCCACCACTCTCTTTTAATAATGGCACCTTCTTCCATTGTCGGTTGCTGTAACCACTGAGCATTCCATTTAGAAATTGGTAGGGAAGTTTTAACTTTTAATAATTCTTCTTCAGACCAGAAGTTGGGCCATAAAACATTACCGTCATCAAAAATAGCAGGAAACTCTACAACCTCCCAATGATCTGCATTTTCTTGTCCTTGTTTTTTTAACACCTCTGCTGTCAAATCTTTCGTAGACCAACGCGTCATAACAACAACAATAGAACCGCCTGGTTGTAATCTTTGTCGTGGACCAGATGTATACCACTCGTAACAATTTTCCATAGCCGATGGTGATAACGCATCTTGCTCAGAATGAGGATCGTCAATAATAAGGAGGTCAGCACCACGACCTGTAATCGCTGCACCAACCCCCGCCGCAAAATACTCACCGCCCTGTGTAGTTGCCCAACGCCCAGCGGCTTTAGACTCAGGGGAAACTTTTGTTTCTGGAAATACGGTTTTGTAATCTGGAGTATCAACAAGCATTTTGCACTTACGACCGAAACCTGTAGCAAGTTCGGTTGTGTGTGTTGCTTGAATAATTTTTAATTTAGGATTAAGTCCTAACATATAGGATGGAAAATAGATTGACGCAAACTCAGACTTTGTATGTCGAGGTGGCATATTAATAATTAATCTTTTTAATTTTCCTGTAGCTATGTCTTGTAATTTTTTTGCATAAATTTTGTGATGACTACTTTCAATAAAATCAGGCCACATTTTTCTTACATAAGTTAGAAAGTCATTTTTTGCAGCATCTTTTTCTTGTAAAAAATTTAATCTCTCTTCTAATTGAAGAGCGTAACGAATTTGCTCTTCGTCTAAACTACTATAATCAACTTCTGCTTGCGTCATGTATTCTCGATACCCATAACATTAATTCTGTGTCTGACATATTATGTTTCATAATATTTACTGCCCAACATACTAAACGAATATTGTCTTTTTTGTAACCTATATCATTATCTATTCTATCTATTGAAATATTTGTATATAATTTTTTTCCGGTTCCATCTCTTTTGTGTGTCATCTTAATGCCACTGACTTGACATTTACCTTTACACTCTAACCATATATCTAAAATATGTTTCCAAGACAAGTCCCAAGTTTTTTCTCCTTTTATCTTTCGAGCAGATCGTAACTGTGTAAAGTTTCTTCTTAAAAATTTTATTGGGTCTTTATTAGTTTTATCATTGCGAAATTGTATATTGCATTTGCGACAACGCCGTCGGTAGCAAGGAGACCCATTCCTTGAAAACATTTTTTCAAATGCTGTAATGGGTTTCGTCACTTCGCATGTATTGCACTTGCGTGAGCTCTCCATAATTTCCTACATATAGTAGGTTTGATATTTATGCAACTAAATATTGATTATACGATTTGTAACACACATAAAAATATAGTTGAAAAACAAATAAATGTAATAAAATTAAGCATTTAACACCCTTTAATTAGTAATGTTATATACCCATAGCTACATTTATCAACTGAATAAGATGAATAAATACTATTTATATTGGTAATATTTAACCAGTAAGTACGAAAATTACTGCTATTATTCCAATTACGAGCACTGGAACAAGCCATTTTGTTGAAAATGGTTGTTTTTCAGCTACATAAGCCTCATTACCAGGAGTCCCTGGATCATCAGCGATG
>VTLG01011315.1_pt1 | contig 26436 bp, 38 predicted proteins | sample 4694571 | NCBI WGS metagenome assembly VTLG01 (sample SAMN12604809, study PRJNA352737) | marine metagenome | biome: ENVO:00000447; feature: ENVO:00000209|ENVO:00000569|ENVO:01000036; material: ENVO:00002151; isolation source: viral sequences binned using virsorter ...
AGATCCAACTGTAGAAAGTTTATTTACAAAAGTACTTAATGATCCAACTGTTGGCGGTCTTGCAAAAGACATAAGACCAGCGACTCAAACATTTGAAGTTTTAGATGCAGATCAACCAGCAGGTCTTATAACCTGTGAGTTTGAAATTGATTACAGAACTTCATATAACAATTTGAGTACATGATTTATAATTAGGTTATACCCTAACAACCCAAAGCGTTTAATATGGAGTATGAAATCCCAAATGAGGGTGGAACTTACATCCTTAATCCAAAAACTGGCAAGGCAAAGCTAGTCCAACAAACTTCACAAGCTGACCCCACCAAAGAGGTAACAACTGATGGCACTACTGACAAGGAAGAGAGTAATTCTGATTGAAGCAGAAAGTTCTTATGGAACTGGGCCTAGCATGGCTTCTTCAACTGTTGTTCTCGTAACAGACTTAAGTATTACACCGCAATCAAGTGATGTAGTTAACAGAGATGTTGTAAGACCATATTTGGGTGCATCTGAGCAACTATTAGCTAACACTAGAGTTGAATGTACATTTTCTGTGGAACTTGCAGGATCTGGAACAGCTGGAGCCGCTCCTAGATATTCAGATGCCATCAAGGCCTGTGGGTTTTCAGAGGCAATTGTAAGTAACACTTCTTGCACTTATGCACCTGTCTCTTCTAGTTTTTCATCTATTACTATTCACTACAACGTAGATGGTATAAGACATATTGTTACTGGTTGTAGAGGTAGTTTTGTAATCAACGCAGAGGTAGGCTCAATTCCAACCATTGAGTTCACTTTTACAGGGATCTATAATGCTCCTACTGATAATGCTTTACCTACTGTTTCTTATGGTAATCAAGCGACACCTCTAATATTCAAAAATGGGAATACAACTAATTTCCAACTTTTATCTTTTGCAGGTGCTTTACAATCATTAACAATGGATGCAGGTGTAACAACAGCATATAGAGAACTTGTTGGAGGAACTAAAGAAGTGATTGTTACTGATAGAGCATCGAATGGAACAGTATCTATGGAATGTCCAACAATTTCACAGAAAGATTACTTTAGTGCTGCATTAACAGATGCATCACTTGGAAACTTACAGTTTACTCATGGAACAGCAGCAGGTAACATTGTGCAATTTACGTCAACTAAAGTTGATATAGGAGATGTAAATTATGGAGAGATGGATGGAGTAGCAATGCTAGAAATTCCATATACGCTTGTACCTTCAGCAGCTGGTAATGAAATGTCGTTAGTTTATACATAACTATTGACTTCCTAGCTAAAGTATAGAAGTATATATATTATTTAGTTTTTATGGCATTTGTTCGTAAAAAGACTAAGGTTTATCCTTGGCCTGTAGAAGTAAAACGTCCTTCTGAAACAATACCGGGCGAATTTGAAAAATTTGAATTTACAGGAAAATTTGTAAGACTCACAAGAACAGAACTTGATAAATTTGAAGATGAGGATGAGTACTCTGCATTGTCAAAAATTTTAGTAGGTTGGGAAGATGTTAATGAGGAAGATGGAACACCTATTAGTTTCACTAAACCTGTATTAAAAGAATTTACAGAAGATGTCGACTTCGTAAAAGGTGTTTTAAATGCATTCAGAGAATTTTATGGAAATGCACAATCGGGAAACTAACTGATGCCGCCATATACTGGGCTTCGGGTGGCAAGCAGATAATAGATAGTACCGAAGAAGATGCAAAAGCATTTGGTATAAAAATAGAGAAGCAACCAGAAGTTAGTAATGATTTTGAAGTATGGGAAGAGAATTGGGAAATTGTTATGATGTTTTTAAGAATACAAACACAATGGAATATGTCCTTTGGAGGTGTAGTAGGATTAAAATACGAGGTTTTATTGCTTGCTGGAGGTCTATTTGACCTTTACAATGTAACTAATCGCAAAGAAATGTTAGAGGGCTTACAACTTATGGAATCTGTAGCTCTAAGAGAGGTCAATAAGGAGAAGAAGAGTGGCTAATAAAGTAGGTAAGTTTGTTCTAAAAATTAATGTTGATGGCTTAGAAGATCTCTCTGGGTTACAGAGACAACTTAAAGGATTAGAAAGATCAGCTAATCCTACAAAAAGACAATTAAATTCTTTAGGTCAAAGTGTAAGACAAATAAGTAAATTTACACCTAAAACAATAAGTCAATTTAAGCAAAAAGAAAGAATATTAAAAAAGTTAAGACAAGAAGTAAATGTAAATGGAAGACAATTCCAAATATTAGGTAGAGCAATTGATGCTAATAGGGTAAAACTGCAAAAATTCAATAATACAGCTAAAAAAGGAACAGGTTTTAGCAAGCTTGGTACTGGTTTTGGAAGTATTCTTGCATCTCAAGTTTTACCAGGTGCTACATCTCAACTTGCATTAACAGGTTTAAATTTGGCTGGGCCAAAAGGAGCAGCTATTGGAGCAGTTATAGGTGCTGGGATGGATTTCTCTGGTCTAGCAAAAGATGCTGCTGTATTTTCTGGAGAAATTAAAAGATTAGAGGTCGCATTAAAAGGTGTTACAAAAACACAAAAAGAGTTTGTAAAAGCACAAAAAGTTATTGCTTCAGTATCAGATGGTTTAAATGTTCCTATTAAAAGTGCTACTAAGCAATTTACAACTTTATCTGCATCTGTAATTGGTGCTGGTGGATCTGTTGACGATGCAGAACTTGTATTTAGAGGTGTTTCTGAGGCTATTAAAGCAACAGGTGGAGATGCTGAAGATGTACAATCTGCAATCCGAGCGATGTCTCAGATCTTTGGTAAAGGTAAGGTATCGGCCGAAGAGCTTCAAGGGCAACTGGGTGAACGCTTGCCGGGGGCCGTGGTTAAATTTGCTGATGCTACAGGAAGGACTTTGCCTCAGTTACAGAAAGACTTGAGAGATGGAACAGTTGGTCTTAACGATGTTATGAAGTTTGTTGTTAAGTTAAGCAATGATCACGCAGCAGCAGCAAAAACAATGGCAGCGTCAACTGCTGATTCTGGTGCAAGAATGGCAGTTGCTTTGGATAAATTGAAAAAAGAATTTGGAGATTTTTTCCAACCTATAGGTGCTGGTTTTCAAAATATCATTACTGATTTGGCAAATATGGTTAATGCTGCATTTACAGCAGGGAAGATGATGGATGAGTTAAATATACGAGGTGGATTTAATAAAAAGAGACAAGAACTTGTTAATAGAGCTAATTTAGAAACTACACAAATAATGAAATTAAGAGGTATTAATCCTTTAGATTCATTTACAAGAACCAAAATATTTGATGAAAGATTTAAAGATTTATTGATGATGGAAGTTAATAAAAATCGTGATCCTTTAATCACAGGTAAAGATTTGACATCATTCCAAGGAGTAACTCCAGAAGGAGATAAAGGAAAAGAAGCAGCTACAATGGATAAATACAAATTAGATTTAGGAATAATAACTCAGAAAGAATTTGAAGCTAGAGAAATAAGAAGAGAGGCTAGTGTAATTCTTGAAAAGATGAAATTAGATAATAAAGAGTTTGATATGGATTTAGGTCAGATTATTGCAAAATTAGAAAAGGGTAAAAACGATACTTTTAATTTTAAAGAAGAATTTAGAAAGTTAGCAGAATCTGCAATGGACTTGCAAAATAATGTTGAGGAACTTGCAGTTCAATCTGTAAATAAACTTGCTGATGGATTTGCGGAACTTGCAGTATCAGGTAAAGCTAGTTTTAGCGAGTTAGCAAGATCTATATTAAATGATTTAAAAAGAATGATAGTAAGAGCATTATTCTTTAAAGCAATAATGAAATTCGCTCCTGGATTAGGCAAGTTTATAGGATTAGAAAAAACACCTGTAGCAGAAAGTGCTAAAGGTAATGTTTTTGCTAAAAATAAAATCGTTCCATATGCGATGGGGGGCATCGTAAATCAGCCCACTATTTTTCCTATGCAGAATGGAATGGGACTTATGTCGGAGGCTGGACCAGAAGCAATCATGCCTTTGAAACGTGGAAAAGATGGAAAACTTGGAGTTGCATCAACTGGAGGAGGACTTGGTAATATAACAGTAAATGTAGATGCTTCTAATAGTTCTGTTCAAGGAGATGACGGAAATAGTCGTCAACTTGGCGAACTTATTGCAGCAGCAATACAATCAAAACTTGTTGAGGAACAAAGACCCGGAGGTATACTTTCATAATGGCAACCTTTCCAAACATCCAACCGAGCTTTCCTGTCAGAAAAACATCAAGACCAAATACTAATACTGTAAAATTTCAAGATGGTTATGAACACAGAATTTTATTTGGATTAGCTGCCCATCAAAACCCTAAAACTTTTAATTTAGTTTTTAAAAATTTATCTGAATCAGATAGTGACACCATAGAAACCTTTCTTGATGCTCGTGCCGAAGATGGTGCAAGTTTTACATATACTCCACCAAATGAACCAAGTGCAATGAAATTTAAATGTAACGATTGGATAAAGAATATGGAGTTTCCAAACAGAGCAACAATAAATGCAACATTTATACAAGTTTTTGAGCCATGAGTACTACAAAGATTTTTGATGAAATACAAAAATCTAATCCATCAGCGATTATAGAATTATTTACATTACAGCTAGATAGCGGATTGCATGGTGCAACAACAATTTATAGATTTCATGCAGGTTCAAATCTTAATGCTAATGGACAAATTGTATGGGCAGGTAATTCTTATTTACGTTTTCCTGTAGAGGCTGATGGTTTTGCTTTTAAACGTGGAAAATTACCACGACCAAAATTAAAAATTAGTAATGCATTAGGAACAATGTCTGCAATACTATTAACAGTTAATCAAACTACAGCAGGTAATGATTTAACTGGTGCAACAGTTACACGCATACAGACTATGGCAAAGTTTTTAGATGCTGTAAATTTTTCTGGTAACACTAATTCAACTGCTGATCCATCAGCAGAATTTCCAAGAGAAATATATACTGTTGATAGAAAATCAGTAGAAAACAGAGATTTTATTGAATTAGAACTTGCACAAGTTTGGGATTTAGCTGGTGTAAAAGCACCAAAAAGACAATGTACTCGTTCTATATTCCCTGCTATTGGTACTTTTAATTAATGAATTGGAAAGATAAAGCATTAACTCATGCAAAAGAGCAAGACCCAAAAGAATCTTGTGGTTTACTATTAAATGTTCGTGGTAAAAATAAATATTTTCCTTGTAGAAATTTGTCTATGACAGATTATCAATGTTTTATTCTCGATCCAGAAGATTATGTAAAAGCAGATAATGAAGGAGAAATAATAGGTATAGTACATAGTCATCCAACAACTCCACCAACTCCAAGCCAAGCAGATCGTATAAGTTGTGAAAATAGTAATTTACCTTGGTATATTGTTAATCCAAAAACAGAAGAGTGGGGAGAATGTATTCCAGAGGGATTTATTCCAGAGATATGTGGTAGACCTTGGGTATGGGGAGTTACTGATTGTTGGTCTTTAGTGCGTGATTGGTATAAACAAGAAAAAAATATAGAACTTAAAGATTGGACTAGACCCACGACCCCAGAAGAATTTTTATCAAATCCTTTATTTGAGCAATGTGCATGGAGGACAGGATTTAGAGAATTAAGATATGATGAGCCTTTGCAGAATGGAGATGCTCTCTTAATGTCTATTGGATCTCCAGGCTTAAATCATGTAGCTATTTTTGTAGATGGTATGGTTTTACACCATTTAGCAGATAGACTATCTTGTAAAGAACCTTACTCTGAATGGTTGTTAAAATGTACAGGTAAGAGGTTACGCTATGCTTACAAAACTTAAGCTTTATGGAGATTTAGCCGATTTTGTCGGCCATAAAGAATTTGAAGCTGTTATTAATTCAACTGCTGATGCTGTAAAATTTTTAATTTGTAATTTCCCGAAAGTTGAAGCATATATGTCTGAAAGGTATTATAAAATTTTAGTTAGCAAAGAAGAAATAAGTAAAGAAGAAATACATAATCCTATTGGTAAAGGAGAAATAAGTATAGTTCCTGTAATAACAGGTGCTGGTGGTAATACTGGTCAGATAATAGCAGGAGTTGCTTTGATTGGACTTGCCGTTGCAACAGGAGGTACTAGCTTAATGTTTGGAGCTGGAGGGTTTAGTGCTGTTGCAGGTTCAAGTATTGGTTTTAGTGTGGTAGCTGGAAATATTGGTCTTGGACTAGTTTTATTTGGTGTTAGTGATTTATTATTCCCAATGCCAAAACCAGAAGACTTTGAAGATGAGCAAGATCCTAGAATATCTTTTAGTTTTAGTGGAGTGCAAAATACTACGAGAGCTGGGACTAGCGTCCCAATTGTATATGGAGAAATAGTGACTGGATCTGTCGTCATTTCTGCTGGTATAGATACTGATCAGGTACACGCATGACTAAATATATTATTGGTTCTGGTGGTGGAAGAGATAGGAATAGAAAGCCTACAAGAGAACCTGATACTTTAAATAGTAAACAATTTGCTACTGTCCAAGACTTATTGTCAGAAGGAGAAATAGAGGGTTTTGCAACACCATCAAAAGCATCATTAAGTAGAGGTACAGAAACATATAACACTTCAAGTTTAAAGGATATAATCTTAGACAATACTCCTGTGCTTACTTCTTCTGCTAGTAATACAAGTCCAAGTACATCTGATTTTAATTTTCAAGATGTTGAATTAACACCAAGATTTGGAACAGCGAGTCAAAATCATATCCCCGGTATTGTCGGTGCTGCATCTTCTTCATCCGTTGGAGTTGAAGTTACTGCTGCTGGAGGTGGAGTTACTCGACAGATAACTAATACTCAAGTTGATGCAGTAAGGGTTACTGTTACCTTCCCTGCTATACAAAAAACAAATGATGATGGGGATATTTTAGGTAGTTCTGTTTCTTTAAAAATACAAATTCAATATAATAGTGGTGGTTTTTCAGACGAGATAACTGACACAGTAAAAGGAAGAACTGCTGATGCTTACCAAAAAGATTACAGAATAGATTTTGATAGAACCAAAATAACTGCAGGCACAGCTTTTCCTGTTGATATAAAAGTTGTAAGGTTAACAGCAGATGCGGCATCAGGCGGTCAGTTAGTTGATGCTTTTAATTGGACTACGATTACAGAAATAATTGATGATAAACAGGATTATCCAAATAGTGCCTACATGAATCTTAGGTTTGATTCTGAACAATTTAGTAGTATCCCAAGAAGAGCATTTCGTATACGAGGAATAAAAACACGCATCCCTGCTCCAAATGGTGGACTTACTCCAACAGTAGATTTAGCAACAGGTCGCATAATATATCCAACTAATTATGTGTTTAACGGAACGATGTCAGCAGCAGTATGGAACTCATGTCCAAGTATGGCATTACTTGATTTATTAACTACTGAAAGATATGGATTTGGTACACATATTTCAGATACTAATATAGATTTATATTCTTTTGTTGAGGCTAGTAAGTATGCAAATGAATTAGTTAGCGATGGTTTTGGAGCACAAGAGGCAAGGTTTAGTTTTAATGCAAATATACAGGGATCACAAGAAGCTTTTAAGTTAATAAATGAAATAGCAGGGGTTATGAGAGCATATCCTATCTGGTCTGCTGGTAAAATAAGTCTTGCCCAGGATAGACCTACTGATTCAAGTTATTTATTTAGTTTGGCAAATGTAATAGAAGGTGGATTTTCTTATGCTGGAAGCAGTTTAAAACAAAGACATACAGTAATTAATGTTTCATACTTTAATATGGACAGTAGAGAGATAGATTATGAAGTCGTAGAAGATACATCTGCACAAGCCAAGCTAGGAATTATTAAAAAAGATGTAAAAGGATTTGGCATAACATCTCGTGGTCAAGCACAAAGACTTGGAAAAGCAATACTTTTCAGTGAGCAACAGGAGTCTGAAGTAGTTACCTTTGGTGTATCTAAAGATGCTGGGGCGATTGTCAGGCCGGGGGCTGTTATCAGCATTAATGATCCTGTTCGTGCAGGGGAAAGAAGATCAGGAAGAATAAGTGCAGCTACAACAACTCAAATAACAGTTGATAGTACAGAAGACTTGGATACTTTTGGAGGTACAAATAAAAAATGTACTGTTATTTTGCCTGACGGAAATTTAGAAACAAAAAATATAATAGGACTTGTTGGAAATGTAATTACTTTAGATTCTGCTTTGAGTCAAACTCCAAATGTAAATAGTCTTTGGCTTTTGCAAAGTTCTAATTTAGAAGCACAAACATATCGTGTTATTACTGTTGAAGAAAAAGATAGATTAAATTACACAATAACTGCATTAACTTATATAGCTGGTAAATATGCAAATATTGAGCAAGGAATATCTTTGCCAGCTAGAAATGTATCATTACTAAATCAACTTAAAGATCCTCCCTCAAACGTAACAGTAGATGAAAGAGTCATAATTATAAATGCTGTTGCAAGAACAAAACTAATTATTTCTTGGATAAATGTTACAGGTGTAAGTCAATATCTTGTTCAGTATAGATTTAATAATACTAACTGGGTATCCCAAACTGTTTTTAGAACTGACTTTGAAATATTAGATACTGTTGCTGGACCTTATGAAATAAAAGTTTATTCAATCAATGCTGCATTAGCACTATCTAGTAGTTCTACTGATGTTACTTTTAACGCTGTTGGTAAAACAGATCCTCCAGCAGACGTTCAAAATCTTACCATCGAACCTGTTAATAATAAGTTACTGAGACTTAGGTGGACAGAATCTACTGATGCTGACGTTATACATGGAGGAAAAGTTTATGTACGTCATAGTAATAAAACAGATGGAAGTGGTACATTTCAAAACTCTGTTGATTTAATTGAAGCACTTGCTGGTAATACTACAGAAGCAGTTGTTCCAAGTCTAGATGGAGAGTATATTTTAAAATTTAGAGATGACCAAGGAAACTTCAGTATTGGAGAAACTTCTGTAATATTAGATTTACCTGATTTAATTGATAGCCAACAAGTATTAGCTGATCGTGAAGACACTGACTCAACTCCTTTTAGTGGCACAAAAACAAATTGTTCTGTTTCTGCTGGAGCATTACAGTTAACAGATCCAGCAAGCAACCTTACGGCTACTTACGATTTTGCAAACACAATAGATTTAGGCGGTGTATTTTCCCTTAATTTAAAAAGATTAATACAAAGTGTTGGCTTTGCGTTAGGTGGACAGACTATAACTGCAACTTATGTCAGAACAACTGCTACTGTAAATAGTCAAACTCAAACTGTTATTGAAATAACAAGTAATAGTCATGGAAGATCCGCAGGGGATTATGTAGATTTTGTTGCTTTGACAGGAGGAGCTACAGATGGAGTTTTTCAAATACTTTCAGATAATTTGACCACAAATACTTTTCAGTTTTTAGCTTCTGGAAGTGCTATCTCATCATCTAATTGCACATTTGCTTTTGTTAATACAATAGATACTTTGATTCCATCTGGAACTTTTTGGGATGATTATGCTCTTAACGGCAATTTTGATGGCCCACAGGTAAATGATACTTCTGCATCTATAAGCGTGAGAACAACTCAGACAGATCCATCTAGTTCTCCTACTTACACACAATTTAATACTTTTGCAAATGGAACATTTAAGGGAAGAGGTTTTCAATTTAGAACTAATTTAAAATCTGAAAACGCATCACACAACATATCTCTTCAACAACTTGGGATTTTTGCATCTTTTGAATCAAGAACAGAAAGAAGTTATGTAAGCGGAGGTAGTACTTCAACCGCACCATTATCATCTGGCACATCTGGATCAGGACTTGATGTTACATTTGGTAGTCCGTTTTTTGTAGGAACTTCTAGCTTGGGAGGGGCAAATGCTTTTTTACCTTCTGTTGGTATAACAATACAGGGTGCTGCTGCTGGAGAATATTTTGTGTTATCTAGCGTAACTGGCACAGGATTTAATATTAAGATATTAGATAGTTCAAATAGTCCAGTAAATAAACAATTCACATTTCAAGCTGTCGGTTATGGTAAAGGAGGGTAGAATGGGGGAAATTATTTTTTAAATGGCACAAGTCGGTAATAAAAATATAGATAATGCTTCTGGTCAAGTAGTAAGACTAGATATTCAGAACACTTTAGCAGCAGTTGCATCTAATAATTTTGGAGCGAAGTCTAGTGCTGGAGAAATACAACCATGTGAGTTCGTAGCTGATAGTTCTACTACTCCAAAAAAATTATTAATAAGAGCAACAACAGGATCTAGTGCTGCTGCTAGTGCAACATTTTATGAGGTTGGAAATTTAGATGAAGATAATTTAGGTTTAATGCTTAAAGGTGGAAGTACAATGACAGGGCCAATGTTAGGAGATGATGGCTCTGGAGCTAGTACACCAGCCTATGCGTTTGATGGAGATGCTGACACAGGAATGTTTAGAGCTGGGGCTAACTCTCTTGGATTTGCTACAGCAGGTGTTCAAAGATTTTCAGTTAGTGATTCTGGTTTAGATATTACAGATGGTTTACCTCTAAGGTTTCAAGATTCAAGTGGATCTCCATTTGTTGCGTTAAAATCTCCAAGTTCTTTAGCAAGTAATGTAACTTTAACTCTTCCTCCAAATGATGGGAATGCTGGAGAATTTTTGCAGACAGATGGCAATGGTGTTCTTACATTTTCAGTAGTTACAGGTGTACCATCTGGTGCTGTATTCTGTATGGCTATAAATACTATCCCATCAGGTTATCTTGAATGTAATGGACAGACAGTAAATAGAACAACATACGCTGCTTTGTTTGCGGTAATTGGTGTTACTTATGGAGCAGGGAATGGATCAACTACTTTTGAAGTGCCTGATCTTCGAGGAGAATTTATCAGAGGTTTTGATAATGGTAAGGGAACTGACAGTGGTAGATCCATAGGTACAGAACAGGCAGCAGCGTTTGGACAACACAATCATGCTGTTGATTTGACAACTAGCAATAAAACTCTTACTGGTGATGTTCAAGCAATATCACAATCTTACAGAGTAGATGGTTCAGCAAGTGGAGTCTTTACTAAAGGAGGCAATAGAAACGCAAGATTGTATGGTAATGCTGGAGGAGAAGCACAATGCGGAAGTTTTAGCATGGACGCATCACACGATCATACAGTTACAGGAAATACAGGAAATCAAGGATCTACTAGCAACAGTAACGAGACTCGACCTCGTAACATAGCTATGATGTACATAATTAAGATTTAACTATGGCTATTAATCCAGGTGTTAAAAATTTTGATGTTGTTAAGAGATCAGATTTTCCTTTAACGCTAACATTTAAAGACTCAACAGGTTCAGCAATGAATTTAAATGGATATACTGTTGCTGCACAAGTTTGGGATATAAATCGAAAAGTTAAATTTGCTGATTTTGATATTACATACACAAATAGAACAGGAGGAGTTATAGATATAGCTCTAACTGATGCACAAACTGATAATTTTATTGTTGGGACTTTGAAATATGACGTAAAATTAACAGAGCCTAGCGGTGATGAGTATTATTATATAAAAGGAAACTTAAATGTATCTGAAGGTTACACAGAATGAGTACTCCAAACAAAGTTGAGGTATCACAAGTCTCAGATGTTACAACTGTAGAAATAACTACAGTAGGGCCACAAGGCCCATCTGGAAACATAGCTGGTCTTACTTTTGATATTTCTGGCAAAGTTGACAATTCTTTGCTGTACTACAACGCTGCATCTGGTAACTTTAAAGCAGATGCAACAACAACTAAACTAACACTCGTTGATGGGGGTAACTTTTAGAACATGGCTAACACAGTACGCATAAAAAGATCTACAGGATCTTCAGCACCTACAAGCCTTGCAAATGCTGAGTTAGCTTTTGCTGAAGGTAGTAAAAAACTATTTATTGGAATAGGAACTGGAGGAGCCGGGGGTTCTGCTACAACTATTGAAGCTATTGGTGGAACAGGAAGCTTTTTTGATAAATCTACAGTGCAAAATGCTAATAAAGTCATAGCAGGGCCGACAACAGGTAGTGATGCTGCTCCAACATTTAGGGCATTAGTAGCTGCTGATATACCTTCGTTAGCTCATACAAAGATAAGTGATTTTGATACAGGTGTTCAAGCAAATAGATTAGATCAGATGGCTGCACCAACAGGTTCAGTTTCATTAAATAGTCAAACTATTACAAATTTAGGTTCTCCTGTAAATGCAAGTGATGCTGCAACAAAGTCATTCGTAGAGTCTACTGCACAAGGACTTGATGTTAAGGATTCATGTGTAGCAGCAACAACAGCAAATATAACAATATCTACTGCTCTTAATAATGGAGACACGCTAGATGGTGTTACCCTTTCAACAAATGATCGAGTATTGGTTAAAGATCAGTCAACTTCTAGTGAGAATGGTATTTACGTTGTCGGGTCTTCTCCAGCTAGGGCTGCTGATTTAGCTGCTGGTGCTGACGCTGCTGGTATGTTTACCTTTATTGAGCAAGGTACAACAAATGCAGATAATGGTTTTGTTTGTACAAGCAACAAAGGATCTGCTGTTGTAGGAACAAACAACCTTGCATATGCTCAATTTAGTGGTGCTGGTTCTGTTACAGCAGGGGATGGTTTAGATAAGTCTGGCAATACAATGTCAGTTGACTTGAAGGCCAATGGAGGACTTGTAATAGAGTCTACAGAAATAGCTCTTAAGCTTGACGCTAGTTCTATAACAGGAACTTTAGCGATAGGAGATGGCGGTACAGGGGCAACAAGTGCAAGTGCAGCTAGAACTTCACTAGGACTTGCGATAGGAACAAATGTTCAAGCTTATGATGCAGACTTAGATGCTTTATCTGGATGTCAATCTGGTGCTGCTACTGCTTTAGCATTATTAACTTCGACAGAGGTTGCAATTTTAGATGGTTTAACTGCAACTACAGCAGAATTAAACATAATGGATGGAGATACTTCTGCTACATCTACTACTCTTGCTGCTGCTGATCGAATGGTAATAAATGATGCTGGAACTATGGTGCAAGTCGCTCTAACAGATCTTGTCACTTTCTTAGAAAATGGAAGTGTATCAGGCTTTGATATTGATGGAGGAACATACTAAATTAAACATTAGGAGGGCTGTGAAATGGCAAATCTTGTCAAATTAAAAAGAGGTAGCGGTAGCGACCCTGGTGCTTCTGATATGGTGGTCGGTGAACCAGTATTAAGAACGGATACAGCAGAATTATTTTTTAAAAAAGACGATGGAACAGTAGCAAAAGTAGCTGGTAGTAGTAATAGTGTTAATTTTGAATATCTTGAGCTTAGAAATGCTGCTAATAATGGTTCAGCATCTTACCCTAATGCAAATTTTACTCTTGTTGAGGCAGGGACTACAAGTGCTGTAAGTCCAACGGCAGCAAATACAATGCTAGTTAGTGTTAATGGTGTTATACAAAAACCAAATACAGGCACTTCTACACCTTCACAAGGATTTGCAATAGATGGATCAACAATAAAGTTTGGAGCAAATCTTACTTCTGCACCTAATTTCATTCTTTATCAAGAAGCTGGCGGTATAGGAGAACCAAGTAACAATACTGTTTCTACAAATAAAATAGTTGATGATGCAGTTACTTATGCCAAAATACAAAATGTATCAGCAACGGACAGAATTTTAGGTAGAGATTCTAGTGGTGCAGGGGTAATTGAAGAAATAACTCCAGCCAATCTTCGCACTATGTTGAATGTAGCTGACGGAGCTACAAATGTTACAAATAATAATCAACTGACAAACGGAGCAGGGTATATAACAGCAACTCTTACTGAAGAACAGGTTGAGGATTTTGTAGGTGGCATGGTATCTGGTAATACCGAAACAGGTATTACAGTAACTTATCAAGATTCAGATGGAACTCTTGATTTTGTAGTTGCAAGTCAAACAGATGAAAACTTTACGACAACCTTAAAAAATAAATTAGACGGAATTGCTGCTTCTGCTACTAATGTCACCAATAATAATCAACTTACTAATGGAGCAGGGTATATAACTGCGACTCTGACTAATGAGCAAGTTCAAGATATTGTTGGAGCTATGCTCACTGGCAATACTGAGACAGGCATAACAGTAACGTACCAAGATAGCGATGGCACTATAGATTTTGTCGTTGGCACGTTGAATCAGGACACAACAGGAAATGCAGCAACAGCAACGGCTCTTGAAACTGCAAGAACTATTGGAGGTACATCTTTTGATGGAACAGCAAATATAACACCAGCCGAATGTACAAATGCTGACACAGTTGATAGTTTACACGCAACAAGTTTTTTAAGGTCTGATGCTGCTGATACTGCTACTGGTTTATTAAGTTTAAATGGTGGTATAGCTATTCAAGGAAAATGTAGTGGTAATGTCACATCAGTTACTCAATCATCAGGAAACATAACATTTGATTTCTCAGCTTCAACTCATCACAAAGTAACATTAACTCAAAATGCTACTTTTTTAGAACCAAGTAATCAAACAGTAGGACAATCAGGATCAATATTTATTAAACAACCATCAAGCGGTAGTTATACAGGTTCTTTTCATTCTTCTTTTAAATTTCAAGGTGGAACACAACCTACATTGTCAACAGGGTCGGGTATGGTAGATCGTGTTGATTATGTTATTTATGAATCAAGTAAAATTCATGCTGTTGTTACTTTAGATTACCAGTAAAATGAAAACAGAATCTAGCTAATTATGACTCTAACAACAATTACATCTGCTGGAATATTAGACGGAGCTATACTTAATGCTGATGTAAATTCAAGTGCAGCAATAGCTAATTCTAAAATAGCTGGACTTGTAGCATCTGCCACTACAGATACAACTAATGCTTCTAACATATCATCAGGAACACTTGCAGCAGCTAGAGTTGCTACTCTAAATCAAGATACTACTGGGAATGCTGCTACTGCGACAGCATTAGAAACTGCTCGAACTATAGCTGGAGTTAGCTTTGATGGATCGGCTAATATTTCTTTAAATAATAATGCAATTACCAATGGTGCTGGATACATAACTGCAACTCTTACTAATGAGCAAGTTCAAGATATTATTGGGGGGATGCTTACAGGTAATACTGAAACAGGTATAACAGTAACTTATCAAGATAGCGATGGCACTATAGATTTCGTTGTAGGTACTTTAAACCAAGACACGACAGGTAATGCTGCAACTGCAACAGCTTTAGCTAACGCTCGAACAATAGCTGGTGTATCTTTTGATGGAACTGCAAACATTTCGTTAAATAATAATGCTATTACAAATGGTGCTGGCTATTTGGCAAACATTTCTGAGGATAGTTCACCGCAACTTGGGGCAGACTTGGATGTTCAATCGAGCAAAATAACTACAGCAACTAGCAATGGTAATGTAAAAATTGAACCAAATGGTACTGGAGTTGTTGAGGTTAGAGGTGCTGGGGGTAATGATGGTGCTTTAATGCTTAACTGTTCAGCACAAAGTCATGGAATTAAATTAGTATCTCCAGCCCATAGTGCTGGTCAATCTTATACATTTATTTTCCCTGATAACCAGATTGCTGCCGATAAATATTTAAAAGTAAAAAGCATTTCTGGATCGGGTTCAACTGCTTCGGGGCAACTTGAATATGCTTCTTTAGATGCTAATGATTTAGGGGAAGGAACTGTTCCTGATGCAAGATTCCCATCTACATTACCAGCACTAAATGGATCAGCACTTACCAATTTAAATGCAAGTAATATTTCTTCTGGTACTATTTCAGCTTCAAGAATACCAACATTAAATCAAAATACCACAGGATCTGCTGCGACTTTGACTACTGCAAGAACAATAGCAGGTGTTTCTTTTGATGGGTCTGCAAATATTTCTTTGAATAACAATGCGATAACTAATGGTGCTGGATATATAACTTCTGCTGACAATGGTAATGCAGCGACACTAGGAGGAATTACTGCTGGTCAATTTATGAGAGATGACCAGAACCAAACTGCAACTGGCTTAATTACTTTAACTACAGGTTTAGAGTTAGGTGCAGATGCTAAATGCATTGCTGCTGTATCTTCTTTATCTGATGGGTCAACAATAACTGTTGATTTTACCTCTGGAATACATCATTCAGTCACACTAGGAGGAAATAGAACTTTTGGTAATCCGAGTAATGATGCAAGTGCGGTTGGACAATCAGGTTCAATTTTTATCACACAAGATGGCACTGGTGGTAGAACAGCATCTTTTCATTCAGACTATAAATTTGCTGGTGGTACAGCACCTACCTTATCGACAGGAGCCAACGCAGTAGATAGACTAGATTATGTTATCAAAGCTAGTGGAGTAATCCATTGCGTTATCACTTTGGATGTAAAATAAATGGCTTTATTTGACACACCACGAATGGGAGCAAGCGGAGCTTCTGGAGGCGGTTACGAAATTGATAATGCTATTAGATTTAATTCAGCAGATAGCATGAAATTAGAAAGAACCCCAAGTAGCAGTGGGGATAGAAAAGTGTGGACTACAAGTTTTTGGGTAAAAAGAACAAGATTAGATACAACAACTTATTTATTTAGTAATGTAATGGTATCTGGAAATGATGGTATCGCTGCAATATATTTTCATAGTAATAACAGAATTAATGTATATTATGACTCTCCGGGGGGTGGCTCAAATAATCAATATGGTGATGTAAATAATAGAGAATATCTTGATACAAATGCTTGGTATCATATAGTTTGGCAAGTAGATGCAAGTAATACTACTCATAAAATATGGGTAAATGGAGAGGAACAAACGATTGGCCTTTATCCTCCAGATTATGACTATGGAATGAATGCCTCTGGTCATAGAATGGGATGGGGGGTTGATATGTGGGATTTATATACTTATTCAAATTTTTATTTAGCAGAAGTATACCATTGTGATGGTCAAAAATATTCTGCTAGTCATTTTGGCGAGTATAGTTCAGAAACAGGTGCTTGGGTTCCTAAAGATAGTACAGATGTAATATCAGCAGTAACATTTGGGACAAATGGTCATTATTTAAACTTTTCTGATGCAACAAATACAACTGCTGCAACTTTAGGTAAAGACTATTCTGGTAATGGCAATAACTTCACCCCAACTAATTTTTCAATAGCAGCATGGCCTGATAAGGATGTTGTAACTGATACCCCAACTAATAATTTTTGCGTTTTAAATTATCAAGACAAAAATAGTAACGTATCATTAATAAATGGTAATTTACAAACCGATACTTCTGCTATGGGAGGGCATTACCCAGTATTTGCAAGTATGCAATTAACAAGTGGTAAATGGTATTTAGAATTTAAAAGACTTGTAAATGATAGCTGTTTGCCTTCAATAATGGAAGTTGAACATGATGGTGGTTCTTTGAATACTGACTCTACAGTTGGAAATAATACTTCTTCTGTTAATAAACGTGGTTATGGATTATTAACTGGTGATGGGAGAAAATCACATAATGGCACATATTCAAGTTATGGGTCAGGAATAGGTCAAAATGATATTGCTATGTGTGCTTTTGATGCCGATAACGGAAAAGTTTATTGGGGTAAAAATGATTCTTGGTTTAATAGTGGAGATCCAGCAGCAGGGTCAAACCCAGCATTTTCTGGAATAGATATGACAGTAGCTTGGACTTTTGCGTTTCATACATACGGAAATTCTAATAATGTTTCTGTTAATTTTGGTCAACAAGGATTTAGTTATACTCCACCTGACGGATTTACTTCTGTTTGTGCTAAAAACCTTGCAGATCCAACAATAGTAAATCCACAAGATCATTTTAGTGTTGATACATATGATGGTAATGGTGGAACGAAAAGTGTGTCAGGTGTCGGCTTCCAACCAAACTTTACATGGGTAAAAAGTTATAAAGGAGATTATGCTACAAGTCATTATATGGTTGATGATGTAAGGTCAACAAGTTATCCATTTAAAAGATTATATTCAAATGACACTAGTTCAGAAGGAAACACTACTGACAGATTTATGTCTTTCGATAGTGATGGTTTTACAGTAAAAATGACAGGTGGTGGTGGTGGTTTTACTAACGCAAGCACACAAGATTATGTTGCATGGAGTTGGAAAATTCCTACAAGTTTTAGTAGTAGTGATGGATCTATTTCTTCTAGTGGTAAAAAAAATACAGATGCTGGGGTTTCTATTGTCCTCTACACAGGAACAGGAAGTTCTGGGACAGTAGGGCATGGTTTAGGTGTAGCTCCACAGGCTATGTTTGTAAAAACAAGAGATTCTAATGATCATTGGGCTGTTTATAATCATAGAATAGGTAATAATAAAATAATATATTTAAATCTTACAAATTCTACAGCTAGTTCATCTGGTTACTGGAATAATACAACTCCTACCTCATCTGTATTTTCTGTAGGTAATGATAATAAAACTAATAAAAGTGGTGATGACTATATTGCATATTGTTTTAGTGAGGTTAAAGGCTTTTCAAAATTTGGAAAGTATGTTGGAGGGGGTCAAACAGGACAGCCATTCATACACACTGGATTTCGCCCTGCATGGATATTATTGAAATGTATAGACTCTAGTCAGAACTGGGTATTGATTGACGATCAAAGACCTGGAGATCCTAGTTATATATCAAGTTATAAAGGCAATAAAGAATGGGGGCCTCTTGAGACTAATACATCAGATAATCAAAGTTCTAATGGTCAAACCACTAATTTAATTTTATCTAATGGTTTTAAACTTTTAGGATCTTCAAATAGAAATATAAGTGGTCAAGATCATGTATATTTTGCTTTTGCAAAAAATCCTTTCAATTCGTCATTCGCAATGTAATATATAATTATGGCATTTAAATTAAACGGAAACACATTACCACTCGATGTACCTTTTACAGTAGGTGATATAAATTACCCTGCCAATTGGCTAAGATATGCTACTACTGATGAAAAAACAGCTATTGGAATTACTGAAGTAGCTGATCCAGATCCTATTGATGGTCGTTTTTATAATGCTGATGGATCTGCAAAATCACTTACAGATACAACAGCAACTTTTAATGGTGTTGAACATACTGAGCCGGGAGTTAAAACAGTAATGATAAATTATGAAAAAAAACAAGCAGCAGTATTACTAGCTAAATATGATTGGCAAGTTGTAAGAAAAACCGAAAAAGGAACTGCAATGGATTCAGCAGTTGTGACATATCGTGATGGAATACGCACAGCTTATGAAACAAAAAAATCAGAGATAAATGCGTGTTCAGACATAGCTGCAATGGTTACTTTGTATGGAGCAACATTTGATTCTGATGGTAATTTCGTAAAAATGAATATGACTCAATATCCAGAAGATCCTTATCCATTAAGTTGATATAGAAATAGAAAGCTAGTATTATACTAGTATAAATCTTATGACTTAATGTTAAATCCAAAACAAAAACTTGCTGCCTTACAGGCAGAGCAACAACAAATAGCTCAAAATTATAATAATGCCAAACAAGTTTTAGCAAATTGCGAAAGAAAATTATTACAACTACAAGGTGGAATTGAAGCTTGTGAAGATCTTATAAAAGCAAAAGAAGAAAAACCAAAAGCTAATTAATTTTTTCTTGCATTTGTCTTGTCATTATCCCCATAGTGACGTATAGAGGGGATAGAGCTACAATAAGCAGTAACACAAGCACACTTGTAAAAGCTAGTGCTTTCGCTATGGATTCTCTAATCATGTTCCAAAAAATTTCTAATATTTTGAGTATAGCCTCATTCATACTTATAGTCAGCACTTTAGTTTCAGCATTTTTTGGTTACAAGTACCTTAGTAGCGAACAGTTTAAAACAAAAATGATGAATCAAGTATTAGAAAAAGTACAAGGACTTATGCCAAAAATTCTTGACGCAGAAATACCTGATGTAACAGGCCCATCGATGCAGTTACCTAAGTTCAAGTGAATTGTTATTGGTGTAATTCTGAGTTAATACCAAGTGGAGATATAGATATTGATGAGTCAATGCCAACTTATCCTGAGTTTTCGGTAATGACTAACTTATCTTGTCCTAAATGTTTTTCGCAAGTAGAAGTGTTGAAAAAAAGAGATGCCCTCAATTGAAATACAAGAGATTGTAATACCAGAAATACAATCTATAAATGTTCCAATTTTTGTACCATCAACTTCTACATCTTTAGATGTACCTTTACCAAATATCAATTTACCAGGATGTGTAAAAACGCATCGTGATGTAAAACCTACTAATACTGCAATTGTTGAGGATGATGTAAATGGCTCGTTCTATTCTTGTCCACCAGGCTATGAGATACCTTCTTATGTTCCGATAGAATATAATCCTAAAAAATTAGAAATAGTAGAGCAGAAACAAGAACAAAAACCTGCACAAAAAGTTCCAGAAAAGAAGTTTGAACAACCGCAAATTCCAGAGCAAGAGAAAGAAAAAGAAACTGTAAAATTAGTTGATTGTCCAGGTGACGATAATTTAAGAGTAGGCCAATATGCTTCAGAACTTAAACTAGAGATTGTCAAAGGTCATCGCAGATCGGAAGATGGACTTAAATGCTATGAAATCTTTGAAGACGTTCCATTCATCTCTCAATACCTACCTCCAGTTTCTACTGTTGTTAGTACTACTGCTATTGGACTTATCGCTGCGAGTAGTCCAGCATTATTATCAATTATCAAGCCCCTTGTGAAAAAATTAGTAGGACGTTTTAGCAAGAAATCTACTGCTGAGAAGAAATAATTTTGTGAGTGTGAGGTAATACTTGATTAGCTTTAGGGACTAAATATACATCCTTACATAAATTAAAAAATGGGCTATCTTTTGTCAGCATTATGCCCTCTTGTTTTAATTTTCCACATTCACGAATACGAGCTATCTGCCAATCTAATCGTTTATTTTCTAAGACTTGTTTCTGTATAGAAATCTGCGTATCAGCAGCAGACTTGCATTGATTCTGTAAACCACGATCTAACGGAATACTAAATGTTGCAGATATTCCAAAATTCAAAGCATAACTGTCTTTATTTGTCCCAGAATAATTTTTTTGCATAAATAAAATATCGCCCGGATTGTCAGGCACACCATCATCATCTGCGTCTGTCGGGTCATAGTATGGTGTTTCATAATAATCCCGATAAGGTTTTAAATAATTTGCTCCAAAAGTGGTGAATGGGCTAATCGTAAGTGTTGGCCCTTGACAAACAATATTTCCTCCATATTGGTTGGTGGTCATATTGCCTGTTAACGACTGGATTGCCATATTCGTTACCGAGCCATTATTAGATTGACTTACAGCATTTGCAAAGACTTGCGTTGGATATAAAAGTATTACTGAGAGAATACTGAGGTACTTGTAACTACGCTTGTTGATTCTATATTTCTTTGTATTGTTGTCACGTTGGAGACTCCACCGGGGCCTCGATAAGTTTCCGTAAATTGGAATGCGTTCCCAGAAGTTGAGTCGGTTAATGTGAATACTGGTTTGTTTTCTGCCGATAGATCTAAACCTGTCCATGTATAACTTTGACCACCTACTGTCCCATCAACATTCGTTGTGTCGGGAGCAACTGATCCATCGGTTGAGACACCCAATCCAGTAACAGTATACTCATAAGAATTACCATGATAATCTGTAGAAGTGATAGTCTCATTGATTGATGTGGTTGTATTCGTGGTGCTTGAAACTGTCCCTGTAGTAAAGGCAGGGACAATAGGTTGAGCATTAAGCGGTAAAGCATATAAAAAAACTAGCAGTAAAAGTTTTTTCATAAATCATCTTATAGTTAGCTCCGTTACAAACTGTCCTGTAACAGTAGAACCAGAATCTCCTTCATGTAATCCTGTAATCCCATGACCTGATGTGATAGAACCTGCGAAACCATCTCCACTTCCAGCTACAGTTGAAATCACACTTCCAAAGTTAGGAACTGTTCCAGCAGTAATAGTGCTATTGCTGCTTGGAATCGTATCTGCTGCTGTGAATGATTCTGTTAGTGACCATGTGCTTGCACAGTTAGCAGGGTCTTCTCCACATCCATTTATAGAATAATCTCCAGCATTTAAAGTAACTGCACCATTACTTACAGTTAGTCCCCCGATCTGATCGTTTGTATCACTTGTACCGATATTGCTGCCAGAAGCACTATATGACGCACCAATCCGTGTTGCCTGTGTCATAGCAGCGTCAACTTTTACACTTACGCTCGATGTAAATTTTGAAGTGATGTCAGCGTGAACTGGTGCTGATAATAAAAACAATAATGGAAGTAGCTTTTTCATTTTTTAGGTTTAGGGTCGATTACTTCAGCACCCTCAATCTTGATAGGTGTTTCTACCCTTATAGTCTGAACCATACCTTGATTTTCTGCAACTTTACTGTCTTTCTCACTACGCTTCTTTGATCCCTCAAGACCAAAAGTTGCTAATGCACCTGTAAGCAAACTTGCAGGGAATGTAATATCTTTTGGCTCTGAACTATAGCCTGGAATAGATATGTAGTTAAGTGTAACTATAAAGCCACTCCAAACCACAACACCTAGTCGAACAAAAAGGCTAATAACAGCTAATTGTTCTTCTTTGTCATCTAATCCTTCTTTTAATTTTTGGAACGGATTTTTCTTTTTCTGTTCTGTCATAGCCTTTTTCTGTATAATAGACATATATGGAGGACTCGTAAAGTGGTTGAAGTAATTGCAGCAGTTGGTGGAGCTATGATGACAGCTTGCTTTGTTTCTGTTGGCTCTGTCTCTTATAGAGGTAGACAATCACGAGATGATCTTGTTCGCAATACAACAGCTATAGAATTATTAACAACAAAAATAGATGATATGCATGATGACATGAAAGAAGTATTTCATCGTTTAAAAGAAGTAGAACTAGCAGTAGCAGAAAATAAGCCAAGAAGATAGCCTCTTCAATTATGACCAGAAGAAGAGGCTATAGCTCTAGATGGATAGATTGAGCTACTATAAGACTAGCAACTTCCTATTTACAATGCTAAAAATTCTTGAGCCAATCATTTTTGCCTTTCTTCGTGGAAAAGCATTAAAAAAACTCGCATTAGATATAATACGAGCTATGGTCAAAAAAACTGATAATACAGTTGATGACAGATTAGTTGATGCGTTAGAAAAAGCTTTGTTTCCAGGCAGGTAATTACTTTTTACCGCCTTTCTTTTTTTTCTTTTTCTTTGTTCCTGTTCCGTAATGTCCAGGCATAACTTTTTTTGTAGCTACTTATATATTAAAATAAAAAACCTGATAAATCTATAAATGCATCGATTAAATTTTGTAACTTGTCCAAACTGCAATACTCTGTCAAGACAAAAAGTAATACAATCCGATAGGAACTCGCAGCATATAATTATTAGAAGAAGATTATGTTTTAAGTGTGAACACGTTTGGCATACAATTCAATATCCAGAGCAAACAATAGAAGATAGAAAAGCACAGTATATAAGGAATAACTAGACTTTTTAAAATATTTGGCTATTGTTAGGGTGGAGGATACTCTAATGAAAATTGAAATGCCTTGGTCAGGGTGGTTTAACAAGCAAGCAAAAAAAAGACGTAAAGTTGAGCCTTGGGTATTGGCAACAATTTCTCTTGAAGAAGAATTTGAAGTAGAAATGATATTACGAGAAGTATTTAATTATATAGAGCCAGATGATATTCCTGATCTTATAAGTGCTTTTGCAATGGAAAATTTTAGATTAACAAAAATAATTAATCAAGCCGGGGATCATATAGATAAAATTAACTCTAAGGATTCCTGTCCCAAAAATAAGCACAATCCTTTGCCCAAACTCCCCCACTAGCTTTTCCTTCTGGCATTCCTAATCCGCATTCAGATTTAATTACTAACCAATGAATACATTCAATGCATATTGGATGATTTCTACTTAGACATCTTGCATCTGCATATAAATATTCTGCTTCAATAAGAGCAGGTTCTAATTTTTTTGATTTTAATGGTAAGTTTACTTTTCCTGTTTTTGTTTTTATTTTTACTCGCCATACATTAGGTTCTTCTTCATATAGAACCATGCGACCTGCATGGTATCTAAGAGAAGCCATTACTTATGCCAAATTTTATCCTCGTATCCATCAGGTGGTGTGCTAATCCAGTATCTAGTACCATTTATAACCCTAAAGACATGAATTCCGCAACATACAATCTGCCCTGAGTCTTGTAGCTCCTTTTTCTGCTTCTGATTTTGTCTCATATAATCTACCGACATAAACTTTTTTTCCATCGAAATACCAAGGTCTAAATTTTGCTGTTAGTCCATAATATATCGGGTTGACTCCGATTTGTCCTTTGCAGACCAAATGTGTGATATACAAGATTTAATTATGTCTAATATGTATAGTGCCAGAACTTTGATTATGAAAAATAACAGTACCTGTTGATGTACCAAAACCATCTCCGTAAGCAATTGTTTTTGTGTTTTGTTTATCTTGAACAATATCTGATGGTTCTGATTTTTGTATAGCTTTAGATTTCTGCCCTGCTGCATATCCTTTTTGGTATTGCTTTCTCATATCGTCTTCTGTATATGCGTTTCTTTGTCCATCTAAATATCCCTCGTTATATTTAGCATTTAAATGTCGATCCAATTCTCTTTGATATTGTCCTTTAACATCATTAATAGCTTTTTGATACGCATTATTTATAGCTTTTTGTATATCTTCTTGTGATGCAGGTGGAGATCCTTTATATAAATGCACACTTACTTGTTCTCTATTGATAGCCCTAATAAATTTACGAGCAGCTACAAGTGCCTCGTTTTCGTTAGGATTACGAGTTGCTAAATTCCATAATTTTTGTAATTTTTCTGCTGTCATTTTTTCTTAAATTTTCCGTATTTAAGTTCTAAATCATATCGAGCGATCATATTAAGTTGTTGTTCTTTTGTATAGCTTGAGATTATTTTTACACGATCATCTACAGGAAATAACTTGAGATACCAAGGGTGTCTAAATATAAATTCTCTTTGTTCTTCGTTCATTTTATTCTCTTATAAACTCCATTTCTGCTCCATTTACTCTACCAGCAACTTCTGCTAATCTTTCTGCTTTTTTCCAACTTTCTTCTTTTGTGTTTCTAACTCTATCATTTGCGTAAAAGGCTATAGCTGTTGCAAAAGCTTGAGCTATGTGAGGATGATCTTCGAGTCTAATTTTTAGTTTAATGTATCTTGTTTTTTTCATCACTCCATCCTCATTTCTTTCATTAAAAGTTTAATTTGTTGATCTGTATAATTAAAAATGTCAATTAACTTGTTATAAGCAAAATATTTTTCACTTCCTTTTTTTGAAAATAACATTGCAATACATTCTGCTTCAAAACTTTTTGTAATCCATTTAGGCTTTACACCTGCGTCTTGACAAAATATATCAGGTGTCCAATATTCAAAAACAATTTTACTCTTCATATCCCAATACACTTGTCCAGAGTATGGATTTTTTGGAAAATCTTCTATATTCATTTCACTACCTCATACTTACAATCGCCCCATCTAGCTCTTATATATTTAATTGCTTTTGCTTCTGTTTCTGCGTATGTTGTCAGCTTCATAGGAGCATTACCAGGTCCATTTACAATAAATGTATATTTCTTTGTTTTTTTGTTTTTTTCGGGTCTTGTTACACCTTCCATATCAGGTGTCATATCAAGTAATTCTTTATCACGAAAGTTATTTGATTTCATTATCAACCTCCTCTCTTTCCCATTTTTTAAAATCTTTAATGTTCATAGTTTTTACTTTGTTTATCTCGTAATTGTGTTTAATAATAATTATTCTTATATTTTCATCAACCCAATCAGATCTAAGATAAGCAGTATGATCATCTCGATATTGAACTATGTGGTCATAGCCCCGGATGTCCTTATCTAATTTTTCTTCAAGCCATAAGAGTCTTTTTTCTCTAAGCTTTCGTAATTTAATTACTGATTTAGTTGAGTCTGCCATAATAAAAAAGTTGGGGACTAACAGATACGTTTGCTTATATATGAGCATATGAGGCAGTAAAACCTTTCAGAAAACTGCCTTTGACTCTCTCATATATCCTCGATGGGAACTCATATCATCTTTGTAAAATTGTTGGAAAGGCCATACAGAGTCATGAGCCTCAAGATTACAAAGGAGCAGCAAATTAACTAGCCCATGTTTCTTAATTTTTTCAAACTAGCGATCATGCCCCATGTGTTAAAAGTCGATTGTGTCTTCGCCAATAGGTGCATCTACAGGACTTGTTGATGTTGTACCAGACTCATAAATCTCCTTTTGTTTTTTATAGTCTGTCTCAATCTTTAATGCAAGGAATTTTTTACCATTTGGATTATTTTTAGGTGTATTTGTGTAACCTGATGCTCTTAATGGAATAAAGTCTCC
>VTLG01015764.1_pt1 | contig 26432 bp, 23 predicted proteins | sample 4694571 | NCBI WGS metagenome assembly VTLG01 (sample SAMN12604809, study PRJNA352737) | marine metagenome | biome: ENVO:00000447; feature: ENVO:00000209|ENVO:00000569|ENVO:01000036; material: ENVO:00002151; isolation source: viral sequences binned using virsorter ...
TGTAGATGAGATAGCCATGGGGTTTCAATAATTAGTTTTTGTAAGAAGATTGACATGTTATCTGCACGTTCTTTAGACGCAGAGATAATCATTATTTTTCTTTCATTATCGTTAAATAGAGTCCATAAAACGAAAGCACCAGTAATCCAAGACTTACCAACACCTCGGAAGGCCTGGATCTGAAGCCGTTTGGGACCATTTTGAAGGTAATCTGCAATAGCATATTGAGCCCTTGTAGGAGAGGGTAGGTCCAGCTGATCCCACAGGGCTTGTAGGAACAGCTTGAAATCATCCTGTAGGGCGGTTAGGACGTTAGTCATTTAAATCTTCCAACGTTTACCACCTTTTGGCATTAAATCTGATGGTAATGGGACTGTCTTCTTTCCACTCCTTAAATCTTCTGATAACTGCCTCATCTTTGCATTCTTTTCTGCTTCAGATATAGGAGTGTAAGCTACGTGAGCATTCACACCATCTTTGTCAGTATTACCAGAACCAAATTTTATGTTTGTAGTTTTTGCCATGATGTTGGTTTTTAGAGTTGTTTATGCTTTAGGAATTTGTAGCATTGGAACATATTTATCTTTTTCATCGTCATCATCTGATTCAACTTTCACCATGCCTGGAGCTGTTAATCTAGTATCTGTCGAACCTTCTGTTAAAGTCTTTCCTTGCTCAAAATCAGATGAAAATACTAAAGCTTTATTCAATTCTTCTTCTGAATAAGGATTTCTACCAAAATCAATCATCGTATTAGCTGTATCAGCCAATAAAGAACCAGCACTACCAATAGCTACAGTCCAAGGTGTAGGTATCCAAGATACAGCATCACCACCAAGAGAGGCAGCTGATATTTGATACTGTAATTTATCTAATGGATCATCTGTTTCCTCGAATATACTCTTTCTTCCATATGTTTCAGCTGCACTCATAGCAGTACCAAAACCACCGAACAGAGTTAAAGCACCTGATGCTGCTAAAGCCTTTACTGCAAGCCTTCTTTCTGCAATAGGTAGATTTCTTATATTATTTAACTGATCAATTACATCTCTAGGTAAATTACCAAGTTTTTGTGGGGAATCAAAAGGTTGGTCAAAAAGATTACCAGTTTTTACTGGACCAGATAAGTTTTCTGAAGTTGCACCAAAATCTGCTGCACCTTGTAATATCTTATCCTTTCCACCTGGTGTTAATATTTGAGCTTTACGAGCTTCAATTGTTTTACCAATAAAGTCTCCTTTAGATGGATCTCCAAATGCTATATAAGCTTTATCCCAGGCATCAAGATGATCAATATCCCCTAAACCTTGAGTTAAATAATCAACTAAAGCACCATCCCAACCTTGTCCACCGAAACCTGCTTCTAATAAATCAGCTGCACCTTCAATTTGTACACCACGTGGATCAAAACGACTAGGGACATTTCCTGTGATAATACCCCACGCTTTACTAGTTAACTGCTTGAATGTTGGTTTTGAAGGTTGACTGGTAACGTTTCTAAGAGTAAATTTACCTCCAGAAAAACTACCATAAGGTCCGATAGTCGTTCTATCTCCTATTGGACCCATTGAGCCCCAGATATGTCCTGCTTGAAATTTAAAACCTAATCGCTTTTCTAAAATTTTATTATACGCATCAGTTTGGTTATATGAGTCTTGTAAATACTTAATAAAACCTTTTTTATCTGTACCTGGTGGCCAACCTTGTTTATCTAATCTCTTGTACCATTTTTTTAAATGGGTATCTCTAAACTCTTTACTTTCAATAAATTCTCTTGTAAAATATTTATTGTTACTTTGAGGTACGCTTAAAGATAACGTCTTTCTTTTTTTTGGTAATCCTTGGCTATCAGTACCTAAACTCTCTACAAATGCATTGACACTTTGTACAGAAGCAGCATCACCATCTACTAACCACATACCTATATCTTTATGCCTTCTAAGAGCTGAGATCTCTGGTTTCTTTAAAGGTCTACCTAAACGATCTTCTTCACTGTTTAGTATAGATATTAAGTTATCTTCAAATTTTCGATTAAAGGCTTGCTTACCCTTCCAAACCTTACCAGTTTCATCGGTATATGTAAGATTTTTATTATCTACTATATTCCAATATTTGACACCATCAACTATCTTAGGTTTTATTTCTGCCATTTCTACTTCCTCTTGGCACCGCCTCTACCACGGTTTATCTTAAGGCTCTCTCTGCCCCTCAGACGGCCGTTCTTCTTCACAACGTCCTTACCCCCCTTACCCATGATTCCCAGGGCTCTACGGGCCTTAGAGTGGGCTCTCTTGTAACTCTTAGTGTGTACATGTTTACCACCTGAGTTATTATCTCTATTATGCTTAGCTCTAGACTCAGGATTGTCTCTATAGAACTTAGCTGTTTTACCTGGGTTAGCGACTCGTGCTCTTGCCATACATTCTCCTTTGTATAAGGCTTGGATCTACTTTAGGCATGACTTTAGCTAGTTTATCTAAAGCACTACCATCTTGAGCTACACCAGTGATATCATTGGTTTTTAACCAATCACAAGCTGCTTTTAAATCTTGGGTAGTAGCCTCGCCACTTTTGACTCTTTTTAGGAAGTCTTTAGTGACGAGGTTATGCAGCTCATTAAATTGTTCTTCCGCTGCTTTGTTCATAGTTATGTGCCTTCCCAGAAGGAATAAATCATTAAAGTCGCTTCTTGGCCACTAGCATTATTTCTACCATGTATTAAAGAAGCAGAACCATTTGGATCACCAGCAGTGGCGGAAAAAGGTAATTTAAGTTTTATAGTCTGACCAGCTGCTATGAAATAAGTACTAGATCCAGATGATTCATTGAAATTAATTCTAGCATCTTTATCTCTACAATAAATTTGTACACAACGTCCAACCCAAGGGATTTCTATAGACTGATCGTCATTTGTACATGTTAATTGGTAAAAGCCATACGGGATTTTAAACTCGTCAGCTATTTCTGTTCTTCTACTCATTGTCTACTTTTCTCCAGGAAATAAGGATTTTTTAATCATTGCGACTGCTGCGTCGTCTAATGTATTTTCAGTGGATGAAACCAGTCCTTCGAGTAGATCAATAATCAATTGTTTTACTGCGGTGGACTTGATGAATGCGAATAGGATAGGTTTAATTAATACGATCATTAGTTTAAGGTGTTTTATCTAGGGTGCTTTGTGTGGATCTTTTAGAGAATTTACCATATTCTTTTATTTTCGCTACCGTTACCGGAGCGGTTTTCTTTACTTCTGTTTTTTTACTAGACACTTCAGCCTTTGCTTCTGCCATGGGAATTTAAACTCCTTAATAGGTGTACAGTTTTTAGCTTGTTCTTCAGCTACTTTCTTTTTTTCTTCTTGTTTATATAACGATATAGGAATTACATCACTACATATTTCATAAACTCGTGAACCAGGCATCAACATAAAACCCTTTTGTTGGAGCTTTGCACAGTTGTCTATACGTACGAGTTCGTAGTTTAATTCCATCTTTTGTATCTGTCGATCCGCTGCAGCTTTACAACGTTCAACAAGAGAACCATCAAGTGGGACCATGAAGTTGATTTGACCACCCCAATTTTCAGCTACAGTATAACTCTGTTGAGTCATCGTATCATCAAATGGAGTGGTATGATTGCCCATATAAAATGGGCTAAACGTCATCGTCGCGCCGTTACACGAGATGTTGGGTCCGACGATCTGACGGGAAGGGGCTCCATTATTCTGGAATTGGACGGCTTGATTTGTAACGTTTCCTGTAGCCGCTGCCACAGGGTTTGAAGTATTGTTGGTTTCTCCCTCTTCAGCATGTGCTGGTACTCCTATTGTGAGAAGACTGATAATGAGACCGTAGTAGCAGTAGTATCGATTTCTCTTTCGATCTCTGTTACTTCTAGTACTTGACTGGCTGCTCTTGTTACTATTTCTAGTGTGAAATCGGAACCAGCTGTTGTTATATTGAATACCGAATCTGTATCGGCTATACCGCCTGATGTAGCGGAGGTATGGGTTATATTGTCCCCAGACCATTTGTTGTATGCGGACCCATAGGTTGTTGTAGTAATTTCTTCTACTATTTCCTGAGTCGTTGTCGTGGTGGAGTTCATTGAACCCTGAGTGAATTTCGGGGTCACTAATTCTGCTCTCACTACTGAGGGTGTCAACAGCATTAAGAGTAAAAGCCATTTGTTCATTCTTTCTTCTTATTAGCCATAGGACAGTTGACAGGAGTCATTCCTTTCTTTTGATTGGACGTATTGAGCCCAAAGCTAGCTAAAGCCCCAGTAAAAATACTGGCAACAAAAGTTATGTCGGAGCTTCCTGCTTTCTTTATGACTGGTAGTTCTACATAATTTAGGGTAATAATAAACCCTGCCCATACAACTACGCCCAGTCTGACGAAGGTAGATAGGATTTGAATTTGGGATTCGTTATCCTCTGCTGCATCTTTCAGCTTGTGGAGGAGATTTTTTCCTTCCGTTTTTTCTTCCATGCATCAACTCTAGATTGAAGTTGCTTTTGAACCTTTTTCTTAATTGGTTCAAATAAAGATTGAGTAATAGTTGTAGTTGTCACTGCTATTACAGCTGTTGTTACAGCCGTTACCACTACAGCTGTTTCAGGTAGTGGCATCTGTATATCAATAACCGGAATCTTTAGTTTAGGTGGTTCCGGTTTCTCTTCTGTGCTCTCTTCCTTCTCCACCTCCTCAGGAGCCTCTAGATCAGCCGGAGGTATCACCATAGGGCGATATGATGGAAATCGGGCTGAAGGCTCCTTCAAATGGATTACAGGTAGGTCTAAAGGCTTAGGTAGTCTCGGTGTCGGTAGGTTGATCGACATCTAGTTCAGTAAGTACTTTTAAAGCACCTGTAAGTTCAGATGCTTTTTGTAATAATTTCTGCCTTGTTTCACCTAACTCATTGTATTGTTTAACAACTGTTTCTAATTCAGTTTTAAGTGTTTCTTGCTTTTCTTGGATGGTTGACATAATTAAATAGGTTCAGATTACAATGCAGCTATTTTAGATTTACCAGATGTTACTGCAGCATCTTGTGCTGTAAAGTTCTCACTAGTCCATATAGAAGTAGTACCATCTTCTTTCTTATATGCTTTGATAATTTCTAGATGATCTACGTTACGTTGTAGAGTATCTTTCCAATCAGCATCTGTTTGACCTTCAGCTTTATTACCGTTGATAACTGTTACGCTATCTCCTGCCGCTGCAAAGATTTTTGCTACTTCATCAGCTGTCCGTTCCGCCATCTTCAGTCTCCTGTAATTCATTTAGTGTTTTAAGTGAGCCTTGAAGCTCTGTGAAACGCTGTTGAGCAGCATTTCTTTGATCTGTAAGTTGGTTAAAAGTGTTTGCTACTTCTTGTAGTTCTGCTTTTACTTCTTCAGTTTTTTCTAAAATGTGTGTCATTGGGTGTTAAGTTTATTAGTTACAAGGAATGCTTTATAATCTGCTTTGACTTGTGTAGTCCACGCAGCATTGCAGATTGCTTGAACATCGGCGTCCTCGCCTGATATGTTTGTTTCTACTAGGTTGTCACTTGCATCAAGTGTTCCTGGTACTAATGTTTTTCTATGAAATGAACGGGTAAGTTCCACACCATCTTTTTTAATGATGGTTGCGTTTCTTACCTGTACATTCCATTTATTAATGACTTCAATTTTATCATTCTCATTTGACTCCGTTAGTGCCATTAAGATTAATCTCCGATTAAAATAGGTTTAGGCGCTTAGTTTAGAGACGTAGCGGGCGGTCTAATCAGTTGTATAAGTACCGTGAAAAATAAAGTGGCAACTATAGCCAGTTGCTACTTGATCAGTATTAATAGGTGCTGTATTACTATCTCCTTGATTTATATAAAAATTACTAGAATTAGTAATTAAATAACTTGCATAAGGTAATCCATCACCAGAATTATTATCTAATCCATTAGCGTAAGTTAATATAGCAAAACCGCTGTAACTACTAGCTTTACTAGCAAACGGTAACCCTTTCCATAGTAAATACCCAGAACCATCAACCCAGTTATTAAATGAGATATCTCCTGAAAAATGTACTACGTTCCCAATTTTTGTATATGTACAAGTTGAACTTTGAACATTATAGGAAGGGTTGCTACTAGAGCCACCAAAACTAAATGTCCAGGTACCTTCTTCATAATCGTCCAAAGCATTCGCCGCTGCTGTATCACCGTTAAAGGTCATACCTCCACTAGAAAGGATTCTTACTCTTTCAGTACCAGCAGAACCTAGAACTAAAGGAAACGAGCCTTCAGTCCATATAGTAGCTCTTTCAGTATCATTATGATACATAATACTGAGCTTTGCAGGAGCAGCAGTAGTTCCTAATGTAAGTCTTGATACAAGTCCGCTACCTTGATCTGAAGTAAAGTTAGAGTCTGAATAAGTCGTAGTCCTAGATACTTTTATTCCATTTGTACTAGTTTCAAGACGCTTATCACCATCGTGATAGAGTTCTACATTACCATCACCATTACATTTAATACTATTTTCCCAAGAACCTGATGTATAGTTCTGTATACTTAATTCACCAGCAAAAGCTACGAACGCAAATTTATCATTATTATCATCACCTTCATCACCATAAAGATATAAGTTTCCAGAACCACCTTCCGGTCCCATAACAACAGCACCATTCGGATCAGTGAATAATGTTCTGATATTGTTATAATAAAGTTCTACTGCTCCATCTTCTTTGAAATGTGCGTATTTATCTGCGGTTGTATTATTTCTAAGTAAAATATCATTTACTGATTGAATATACATATCACCAGCACCCGTATGTTTTATATGGGTATTGGTGTTGAGACCGTGATCTAATGTGAATTCACCATTATCTCCAAACTCCATCAATACACCGTCAGCTAATTTACAACCATTTGTAGTTGTCTCAAACTTCTTATTATTATTATGATAAAGTTCTACTTGTCCATCACCTACAGCTTTAATATTTGTTGCCCAAGAACCTGAATTGTAGTTTTGTAGATAAAAGTAAGTGCCGTCTTGTGCAGCTTTTATTTTCCATTTATCAGCATTATCATCCCCTTCATCGGCATAGAGAAATAATTCACCATTACCACCTTCAGGTCCTAAAATCTTAACTCCATTAGCATCAGTTTCAAGAGTCTTAATATCATCATGATAAAGTTCTACAGCACCACCAGCTACAGCATTAATCATTACTTCAGTGTTAGCTGCATTATCTACTTGAAAACTATCAGCTAATAACCTTAATACGTTAGTATTATTCTTTATAATTGAATCCGTATTATGGTAGATTTGTAGATCATCTCCATTACCAGCAATAAATTTATTAGCACCAGATGCTTCATCATTTATTTTTACATCACCAGTAAGTATGATCCCAGTATTAGTAGTTGCTAGTTTTTCATTATCATTGTAATATAATTTAACAAAACCAGCGGAAGCTGCAACAACTGAATTTTTGGGAGTACTGTCGAGATCTACTTGTAAATAAACATCGCCACCACCTCTTAGATATAATTGACCTGTTCCAACATCATCAATAAATGAATTATTAGAATCATGGTATATCTCTAAATCATGATGTGTACCCCAACGTGCTTTTACGTTGTCATCATAGTCAGTGCCAGTACCTCCACCACCTAAAACTCCTGCTTCCCAAGTCATACCACCTACATTACCTGATCTTGCAGTTAATATATACCCATCTGTAGGTGTATTACTTATTTTTAAATTAGCTTCATCAACTACATCATCTGTAATTGTTGTAGCTCCATCTCCTACTGATGTTACCTCACCACTATGATTAGGGTGAGTATATTGTGTATCAGTATCAGGTGGTACTGTCCAAGTATTATCTCCTCTTAAATAGGTAGTATTACCTGCTGTACCAGTTGCTGATAATTCAGCGATACCAACGGAATCATCAGCCATGTCAGCGTTTTTAACTTCAGAATCTTTGATGCCTCCTGAAGTTACTTGTGTTAATGCCATAGTTTATGCTGCCTCCAGTGCTGTGACTTTTGCGGATAGTTCTTTTACTGCGTTAACTAGATACCATGTCAGGTCATTAGCATCAACAGTCTTACAACCAGTTGTTTCTTGATGAACCATTTCAGGAAGAATTTCTTCTAATTCTTGAGCTATAACTCCAAGTTGAATTCCTTCTTTATCAATAGCAGAGTCTTCTGAAAGTTCTGGATCTATCTCTTCTGGTTTTCTATATTCAAAATTACGAACTTGAATCTGATTAATTTTTTCAAGTCCTACATTATTATCCACAATATTCTTTTTAATTCTACGATCAGATGTAGTGTACCAAGTAGTAGTATTACCATAATGATAGGGGTTTTGACCTATCCAGGCAGTAGAAGCTCCTTTTCCAGTAGTGTTATATCCAAATACATATTCATTGGAAACATCAGTAGCACTAGCTCTAGCATATGCACCTACATAGATGGAATAATTACCTGTTGCAAAGCCAGTGACATATGAAGCAGAGTTATTTCCAATACAAACATTATGTGATCCAGTTGTTATATATCTACCTGCCTGATTACCAATGCAAGTATTAGGACCACCTGTTGTAATATTAGAACCTGAATAATAACCTACAAAAGTATTATAAGCAGCTGTTGTACCGCTATAACCTGACCAAGAACCTACATAAGCATTCTGCGTACCAGTAGTACCATTTTGACCAGCATTAAAACCTACATAAGTCTGATAATCACCTGTTGTATTTTCAATTCCTGCATATCTACCTACAGCTGTATTGTAATTACCTGTTGTAGCTTTAGTTAATGCTTGCTCACCAACAGCAGTATTGTAACTTCCTGTAGTATTAGCGTCTAAAGAAAATGTTCCTAAACCAACGTTCTCTGTACCTGTAGTATTGCTATACATAGCTTGGTAACCCATAGCTACATTTTTATCTGCAGTGGTATTAGCTTGTAATGCATAATTACCTACAGCAACATTCATGTCAGCACTAGTATTGCTATCTAAAGTTTGATAACCAATAGCAATATTATTAATACCGTCAGTATTTGCAAATAATGCTTGGTAACCAATAGCATGATTACTATTTCCAGTAGTATTATTATATAAAGCACTTGTACCAATAGCTAGATTACTACTAGCTGTTGTATTAGATCTTAAAGCATCTGAACCTACAGCAATATTAGTAGCACCTGTTGTATTAGAAAATAAGGCATTACAACCAGCAACAGTGTTACTACTTCCAGTGGTATTACTATACGCACATCCATGTCCAACAGCAGTATTATAACTTGCACTAGTATTAGAAGCTAATGAATTTTTACCTACAGCTATATTATAAGAACCATCAACGTTTGAACTTAACGCACCTTTACCAAGAGCATTATTATCAGTACCTGTAGTATTAGCAACAAGTGCAGAACTTCCTACTGCAGTATTACTGTCTGCAGTTGTAGCAACAAGTAAGGCATTATAACCTATAGCAGTATTATAATCACCTGTTGTATTAGAATATAAAGCAGAATAACCTACAGAAGTATTATCTTGTCCTGTAGTTTGTAATCCTGATGCATAAGCACCAACAGCAGTTAATTCACTTCCTGTTGTATTTACATCACCTGCTTTAAAACCTATAACAGTATTATTATTTGCAGTGGTATTATTTGCTAAAGCATCCATACCTATAGCAGTATTTCTAGCACCGTCTGTATTATCCATCAGTGCTGAATAACCTACTGCAACGTTTTTCTCTCCTGTTGTATTCTCATATAGAGAAGCATATCCTATTCCAGTATTATATTGACCGGTTGTGGTATCAGTTAATGAAGCATATCCTACAGCTGTATTATAGGAAGCTGTGGTGTTAGCACCTAATGCAGCAGAACCTATTGCAGTATTCTGCGCACCAGTTGTATTAGCGTCTAATGTATATGCTCCTATTGCTACGTTCCAATCTGCAGTAGTGTTTGCAGTTAATGCACTTTGACCAACAGCAGTATTTCTAATACCTGTTGTATTAGCAGCTAATGCATCATGACCAACAGCTACTTGATTCTGTGCTGTTGTATTAAGAGCTAAAGCACCTTTACCTACAGCAACATTACTGTGACCAGTGGTATTAGCATTTAATGCATAATAACCAACAGCAGTATTATTATCTGCAGTTGTGTTTAATTGTAAAGCAGCAAAACCTAAAGCAGTATTGCTATCTGCATCATTGTTAGTATATAAAGCTAGTCTTCCAAAAGCAACGTTATATGATCCTGTAGTGTTGGTATAAAGAGCTACATCACCAACGGCTGTATTTTGTGTTCCAGTAGTGTTTAAAGCTAATGCCTCTCTACCAACAGCAACACCATAACCTGCAGTAGTGTTTGCAGTTAATGCACCTTTACCAACAGCTACATTTGATGTTCCTGTTGTATTAAGACCTAGTGAATATTGGCCAACGGCTGTATTATCGGAACCTGTAGTATTGTAACCTAAAGTAGAATCTCCAACCGCTACAAGTTTTTCTCCAGTTGTATTATCTTTTAAAGCATAAGCTCCTATAGCTGTATTATAATCTCCACTTGTTAGATCTGTTCCCGCATCATATCCAATTAAAGTATTTCTCTCTGCATCTGTACCAGTAAAACTATCTCCAGCATTTGTACCAGCTACAGTATTATACTGTGCATCACTAGTTACACCACCACTTGGTGCTGCAGTAAATTCAAGTGCATTCCCAGCAGAGTTAACTTTGATATGCTGACCTGCTGAACCCATACTACCAGGTGTATCAGTTAAACCAACGAATGTGCTAGTATTTGTAACTGTGTTGGTATAAGTAATCTTATCACCTGATCTAGCTATTGTTAATCCTGTACCAGCTTCGAGAACTACATCATCAGTACCAGATCCACTACCACCTGCTGTAAGACGAATCTTTTCTTCATCAGAATTGTCACCGTCTACACAGGATATACTATAAGTTGTATCATTATCAGAAGATTGATCATCAACAACTAAATCAATTGTTCCATCACTATCTTCATATGTTGCTGTAATTCTAGTTTCAGTATTACCACTGAACATAGCACCAACTATATCCTGAACTTCTTCAGTAGTTAATGGTGGTGTATTAGTATCTGTTGAAACAAAGTCTAATTTACCATTAGTATCATCATAAGTTACAGCAATGTTAGTCTCTGTATTTCCAGAGACCATTCCTCCAACTATATCTTGTACTTCTTCAGTAGTTAAATTTGTATCAGCTATAGTATTAGTAAATGTAATCTTATCACCAGACCTGGCTACACTTAATCCAGTTCCAGCTTCTAATACTACATCGTCTGTACCACTACCGCTACCGCCAGCAGTAAGTCGTATCTTCTCTTCATCAGTGTTATCACCATCTACACAAGAAATAGAATAAGTAGTGTTAGTGTCTGTAGCTGTTAAGTCAGTACTCCACTCTGGAGCTGTAGCACCAGAATTCATCTTTAGAACTTGACCTGCTGTACCTTTAGCTAATCTCTGATCTCCACTACCATCTCTATATAACATATCACCTTCTGTAGTTAATGGTGTGGTATATTGAGCTACAGTAGCCCACTCCATCCCATTACTAGTATATTTTAGGTACTTATCAGTACCAGATGGGGCATTATGTATATCTAATTTAACTTCTGCTATAGAATCATCAGCTAACTTACTACCAACAATACCTGCAGCTGAATTAATATCTTCATTCAGTATGGTATCATTAACAATATGTGCAGTTGTGACAGTATTGTTACCTGGAGTACCTATACCTACTGATGCTCCGATGGTGATGATAAAATAATCGCTACCAGTAGCAGGAGCGGAACTGAGCAGAATATCGTCACCATCAATAGCAAATCCCTCGCTTGGGACTGAGGTTCCAGAATTAGGTTTCTGAATGACTCCATTGATACTAACAATATGTTGTTGTGCAGTCTCACCTGCATTGCTAAGAGTAAATCTGTTTGCACTACCATTGAATGAATTACTACCTCCAGTACCAGGTGAACCTGAAGAACTAGATATCGTATTAATATAGAAAGCACCGACGGATGTTATATCTTCCCATTGCGATGCAGTAGCATCATAGACCTTCATTTCACCATCTGTGGTATTGAAGAAAAGGTCACCATCATGTAAACTAGTTGATGGGTTAGAGGAGCCTACACGATATCTTTCGTTAAAGTCGTTGATATCATCAGATAAACGTTTAACATCATTTTCAGTTGCTAGTAATTTATGGTAATTATAAATATTACCTGATCCAGTAGAACTGACTAATAGCCCTGTATTTGGTGGTAATGGGAACGGATTAGCATTAGTAACACCACCTGAGCTATAACCACCTTTTAATGTATCTGGAAAATTATTAATTGTTACGTTATCAGATCCACTACCTGTTGTTCTAGCTGTTGTTGATGTATTACTAGAATTAACTGTAATACCATCTGCATTAGCAATACTAATTACAATACCAGATGCAGGTTGTGTTGTAGGGAAACTGTCTTCATCTGGTATAACTTCAAGTCCACCAAGTGGTTCTATCTGATTTGTAACATAATCTACTACAGCTTTTGAAGTTGGATAATGATCGTCGCTACTAGAAATAGTAGTATGGACACCTTTATTATCACATATAGTATTAATTTCAGTTAATGTAGCTGCTAAAGCTGTACTACCTGCTAACACACCAGCAGTTCCAGACTGCATAGTAGCTAGTGTTTTCAGTTCTTGATCTGCAATTTTATTAACTGTTACAGCATTATTAACTAATTCATTAGTATCAATAGCATTATCTGCTACCATACTGTTTTCGACTGCATCAGTTTGAATTGTACCAGCAGCTGTTACATCAGCTGTACCATCAACTGATACTGTCCAAGCAACATCTCCAGTCATAGAGATTGTTCTAGGTGTTGGCCATGTTGTACCACCGCCACCGCCCCAATTACCATTAATAGTACCTGAAACGTCTAAATCACCAATTACATTACATCCAGCTGAATCAGTCTCAAATTTCTTATTACCTCCATACATTAATTCTACATGTCTTCCAGCAGAATCATCATTAAATGTAGCGAAAACTTCGCCTGGATCGTTTTGATCTCTGAATATAATTGAAGAATCTGATTCAATATAAATATCTGTCGCATAAGAAGTAGTTTTAATATGTATATCAGATGGAGATTCAATTATACCTTTTGTACCATCCGAATAAATTTTGATATCATTTCCGAAAAGAGCTTTGATATTATCGTTAAATTTTAATTCATTTGCCGAAGCATCCCATAGCAAATCTCCGCCGAAACTAACATCAAGATCAAATGTAGTATTACCAGTTACATCAAGTGTACCAGGAAGATCTACATTACTTGTCCATTCAGCTGCAGTTCCACCCGAATTGGTTTGGAGAATTTGTCTAGGTGTACCAGGTGGTATACCACTGAGAGGTACTGAACCAGGTGGTTGTTGAGGGACATTACCACCACCTGTTTGATAACTTATACCTTCTTGTAAACGAAATAGAATTTGTTCTGTATTATTATTTAAATCTTGTGCGCGTAGAGACGAGCCTGTAGCAAATGTAGCTTCAGCTATATCTACATTTGTGTCTCTATAAATTTTAATTTCTTGGCCACTAGTCGGTATGTTTCCAGCAGTAAATTGTATTTCTGTAGCTGTTGGAAATGTATATTTAGTTAGATTAGATTGATAGACAGTATCAACTTCGACGATGATATCTGTCTGCCTTAAATATGGAAATGTAAAAGAGTACTTGGTGGAGGCAGTACCTGTCGCTGTATGAGTTTGTGAGGTTACTTTTGTAGTTGCCATTGTTTTTAATATTTAATACATGCAAGTAAGGCTACGTTACGTGGACGATTATCACTACCTGAGCCAGATTTACCTGACCAACCAATTCCAGGTTCATGATCTGTAATATCACTCGCACCTGCTATGCTGTATTCATGGTTGTCATTGCCAGGGTTACCATTACCAAAATCTAGCATTATAGGTTTACTAGAACCGATTTTAGTAGTGACGCCACCACCATCTGTTACGTCATGCTCGTTAATCATCAAACGGTGTCTATGTTCTGCCTGTGCAGCCGTTTGTGTAGTTCTTATACCTCTACCACTATCTATGCCTTTACCATCATCGAAACCACGTATGAATTCACCACGTAAGTCTGGTAGATTTGCACCAACAACAGCATAAAGAGCTGCAAAGTTATGGGTAACACCTTGAGTAGTACCGTTTCCATTAGCAATAGCATCACCATTACATTTAAGATAACCAGATGGAGCAGTACTTCCTGCATACCAAATCACTGTACCTATAGGTTGTAACCAGTCGATAGCAGTTTGAGCTAACATCTCTTTGCTAATTAAAATTTCTGTTACTGTCCCACTGGCTGAGACTTGACTATCGTCTCTACCTAGTACACGATGATCTGTGGTAACATCTTGAATCTTAGTATACGTTACAGCATCTTCTATAATAAGATCTGTTGATACTTGTATTTCTGATACAGTACCACTAGCTGAAACTTGACTATCGTCTCTTCCTAATAGTCTGTGATCTGCAGTAACATCTTGTATTTTATCATATGTTACATTGTCAGGTTTAATCTTACTAGTAATAACACATTCATTAATAAGTTCAGATGATCCGATACTATTATCTAGCATCATTGCATTTGAAATTACATTGTTATTAATAGTCCAGTCTGATGCAGAGTTAACAGTTATATGATTTTTATCACCTATAGTTAAAACAATACCAGCACCAGAACCAACTGTAAGGGTATTGAATTCTTGAATTGCGTATAATAATTGGTGACTTAAATCATTTAAATCTTGAGCTCTAACTGATGCACCTGTTTGGAAAATGATTAAAGGATCATCAATATCTGTATCTCTGTATATCCTAACAACGTTAGTACCAGAAGTTAAGACACCAGAGACAAAAGTGATGATCCTACCAGATATTGTAAAATCAGTACCAGCTGTTTTAGATAAACCATCTAATTGTACTTTAATGTGATCGGGATCGATAAAAGGAAAGGTGATAGTAAAAGCTCTATTTGCATTACCTGATTGAGTATAGGTAACTTCAGTTATGTATGCCATAGTTATCTAGTAGGGACTAAAGGTAATTCATTTATATTACCTAGTTTTTGCTGGTAATCCGCATTTTGCTTTTGATATTCACGTTCTCTAATTCCAGATCTCATAGGCTCGTGCAGAGAGTTTTCTGCAAAAGTTTTAGCTTGACTATAGGCGGTTCTTAATCTAGAGTAAATATTAGCATATTTAGTAGTATCTAATATTTCAGATGAGATACCACCACGTCTAGCCGCACGTAAGATATTAACAAAACCTTTATATACTGTACCATCAGGAGCAGTGTATGTTAATTTATTAGCATCTTTTTGTATTTCACGTATTTTTTGTTGATATATACCTTGTTCACCTATTTTACTATTAATAGCTGATATTTCATGAGCTTCAAGAGGGACTCCATTCTGACTTAAATTCATAGTAGGAGAACTATTAAATTCAATATCAATAAGAAATTGACGTTCTTTAGAAGGCCGATCATGGACTTTAATTGGGCCCATATTAAACATTCTGATAAACCAATTCTCTTGATAACCTATTGGTTTACCATCAATAGGATCAACTAAAGGTGGTAAAGCTCTGCTAGGATCAGCCGCATCTAAGAAAGCGTTTCTATTTCTAAGTAATTCATGGAATTCACCACGTAATTGGCGCAATCCAGGGTACAATACTTTACCTATTTCATTACGTAAGCTACCTAAAGGCACCATATTATTACCAAAACTAGTAGCAAATCTCATAGCAGCTGCACCGTTACCTTGTAATACATCATGTAGCGGCTCTAATTGAGAAAGAACTGATCGATTAGTAACAGCAGAACCTAAAAGGAACATAAGTTTTTTATAAAGATCCTCTTGCATACTTGATGTTAAACTATCAGCATTATCAACAACGTCTATAGTTAAAGCTAACCAGTCACCTATTGGTCCCATCCATTCATAACTAACTACTTTATCAGTACCAGGTACTCTACAAGTCTTAGGCTTCCAACCACTACGCATTCTCATACGTTGTCTAGCTTTATCATAATGACCTGTACCAGTACATCTACCATCTATAGCTGCAAAACCTGCTGCTGTAACAAACATACTACCTATAGCTGCTTTACCTTTAATTTCATACCGTAGCATTTCAAAAGTTTCACTAGCAAACTCATCTACTTGCCTACCTTTACTTTGTAATATCTCAACAATTTCATCAGTTGTAAAATCAGTAACTTTCTTACGTCCTAATGGACCCCACATTTTATAGTGATCAGCAGATAATATTCCTGCTGGACTCCATTTACCAAAGGTATCTATAACGTTTGCAGTTGTGCGAGGGAACCAAATGAAAGCTCGTGCTGCTGGGAATTGTTTTAGGAAACCATTGAAAGCATCTACAATAGGTGAATCAGCATTCAAAGCTATTTCACTTGTAATAGCATTAACAGCTTCATTATCAAGCATCCCATTTTTATCAAACCAGCTGTTGTATATTTCTTCAGATAATGCTCTCAGTTTTTTATCAGTTATTTCTTCACCAGATTGCACTAATTTATTAATAGCAATATACTTAGCTTCAGTGTTAGCTACAACAGACTTGGCAAAACCGTCAAGAGCTGTCATAGAATTACCACCTAATCTAAGTAAAGGATCCATAGACAGTGAATCTAAATCCTCATATACTTTAAGAAGCATTTGAGCACCATCTTCTCCATTCTTAGAAGCAGCATCAGCATAAGCTCTAAGACTATCTAAACCCTTCTCAGTCTTTAACGCAATATCACTACGCATTACATAACTAACTTCTTTAGGATTAGTAGAAGCTTTTCTAAAGACCAATCTCATGTGATCTAAAGCTTTCATTAATGTATCATCTAATGCAAAATGAGCTGTCATAGCTCTATGTGCTCTTGCTAAGTCACCTTGAGCAACGGCACCTATCACAGTAGCTGAACCCCTACCAAGTAAACCTGTTAAGTTACCAGCTCCAGCACGAAAGGGAGTACCAATTGCGGATAGAGCTGAATTAAATAAATTACTCCACCAAGCTTTATTGATAATGGATGGTACTTCAGGGTTACGATCATGAATTGCTTTTTTAAATACTCCTAAGTTATTCTGAGCCCACTGATGTAGTTTATACATCGAGTCAACATTACCATCTGTAAACTCATTAGCTAATAAGAAAGGTCTAAGGAATTCAGGGTTCTCTGTAGATACAGCTTTTAATGTTTGAGTCCACTCTTTAGCTTTAGGTATAATTTCTAATAATCTTTCACCAGCATCACCTACTATAGTATCAGCAGCTGCACTCATTATACGTGCATCACCTGTCTCTGTAGCAGACTTCCAAGTGTTCATATTAGACAACATGGAGTTTGCTTCGTAGTTAGCTAAAGCTTTCTCAACTTGAAGAACTTCTAAACGATCTGCCATGAGATCAATAGTTCTCGCAACAGAAGCACCGTCTTCCATTAATCTAGCACCTTCAGCAAAGTCAGCCACTTGACCTGCTTCTGATGTTACTAGATAGGCCCTTGCTTTATGGACATCTAGATCAAGCATCTGCTCTTTTAACTGCTTAACAGCTGATTTAATACCCTTTTTACCTGCAATTCTAACTGCAGAGCCCTCTACTGATCTCTTGAATTCATCTAAAATTCCAAGAATATCATCAGTATCTACTCTAGGGTGAAGAAGTGTAGCAGCTAAGTTTCTACTTGCTTGTTCAATCATTCGAGCAGTGATACGTTTACCAGATCTAAGCGTCTTAGATACACCTTTAACAGCTTTAAGTTCTTCAGTTAATTCACTAACTAGAGTTCTATTGGTCAGATTTTCAAGTTCAATGCCTTCTTTTCTAGCAGCTTCGTGTAGTAGATTACCTATCCTACCCCAACCAGAGTCTATATTATTAGTTATTTGCGCTTCATTCGCCATAGCTCCTGCTATGCCATCTGAATCTTTAGTACGTACTAGCTTCTCACCTTCATCAAAGAGTGGCCAGTTAGGAGGTTCTTCACCTTTACCTAAATAGTATTCAGAGAGTAAGTTAAGTTCATTTTCTTTCCTAGCATAGTCTCTGAGTACTTGATCTTCTACAGGTTTATCAGAAAACTTAGTAGCATCGAATTCATCTGAAGTACGTGCGTTTAATTCCTTAGAACTAATCTTAGTTTCTTTACCAGGTACAAATTTAGAAGTCCTTTTCAAACTTCTACCAGCACTAGATAAATATGCAACACCTTCAACTATACTAGCTAGTAAGCCAAAGATAGCGCCTTCGTTAACGTTCTTGAGCCGCCTCTCTCCAGGTGTATCATCAGCAGTAGTAGCGATACTATTAGGTATCCATTGAAATGTTTCAGGCCAGTAGTGCTTTAGAGTACCGAATAAGTTATCATCTCTTTGGTTCTGTTCTGCTACATAATCTACTAAACCACCAGTACCTATATCAGCTCCAAACTTAGAAAAGTATTGGAATGATCTACTGTTACCTAATTTCTGTAACCAAGGTGCTGCTGTTCCTGTAGCGTGTGTTCTTGCTCCCCATGAGAGTAACTTAGCTCTTAAACCTAATGATGGAATAATTAATCCTGATATATTACGTAAAGCTTGAGTGGTATTACTTTCGTATTCAGGTATTTTAGGTATGTCATAGTTATCACCAGCTTTTAAAAAGTTGATGGTGTCAATAACTGTATCAGCTATACCAACTAAAGGTGCAGCATTTTCTGCTAAACCTATAGCAGTATTCTTTAAAAAGTTACCAACACCTGGTTCGTCATAACGTCTTTCTGGTATCTTCCAGGCTTCATCTGTTTGTCCTTCCGTAGAAGGTTGCGGAATTGGATCAGGTTGTTCAGGAGCATCCGTAGATACTTCTATTTCTGGCACTCCGCTTTCTTGTGTGCCCTCCAGTGCAGCTTGCACTTCATCTACTACTGATTGGGCATCAAGTTCTAATTCTTCCATAATTTTAATTAGTTAAAAGTCCGTATAGTATGCCCAAATGTAGGATCTATTTCTTCAGTCGCAGTAAGAGCTTTATGCCACCTAAACCCTGAAAGTTCATCAATAAGTCTAGTTATTTGATTAGCTGTCATAGTTTCAACTCCATTCTGCCATAAAAATAACAACTTCTTTCCCTTATTATCTGTCATATTTACAAGAGCTTCTTCTATTTTAATAGCTGGATCATTCTTTAATACTTCTTCATAAGCTGCTAAGTTGTGGCGTTTATAAAAATCTTGATCTTTAAAATCCTTGCTATTTTTTAACGCTTGTATTTGTCTTAGAAGTAGTTGAGCTGGTTGCATACGTAATGCTCTTGCTTTAAATATAATTTCAGGAGAATAATAAGGTTTGATATTACCTTTATCATCACGAACAGTATTCATAAGTGACCCTTGAATATCACCATGTGAAGTTAAAGAATTTGGAGAATTTAATGCGGCATCTTTGTCACCACCAAATACAGTATGTGTTGAAATTAGATCCTGACTCCAATACCTGGTATTAGCTTTCGTACCTACTCCACTACTTTCTGTGACAGCTCTTCTTTCCTCTTTAGATATTCTATATATACCTTCATTTGTAGGTGAAAACCTGCCTGCTGCTGGGTTCTGGCCATCATCTATTTCATTAATACCCTCACCTATTAGCCACTGCTGAAAATGACTTTCGGCTTCAGCACCTGCACGGACATTATTATTTGGATACGCTTTACGTGCTTCGATATGGAACTCTTGACGTTTTAACGCTATTTCTTCTGAGAGTTTGTTAAATTCATCTGTTGTAGTAACAATACCTGTACTAAGTTTTTGTTTCTGACCTTTAGAGGTTTTAAGAATCGCGTCAGATAATTTTACATGATCTTTATGGGTAGTAGGTAAACTGACATCTCTATAATAGATTTCATCTTGCTCTACTAAGTCGTTTATTTGTTTTAGAACTGCACCACTTTTAATAGTTAATGGGAAATTCTCTTTATCCTTTAAGCGATGGCTTTGTAAATTACCGTTAATATAAGCATAATTATCTTTCAATATAGCTATAGAAGCTTCACGATTGTTGAGAGTGGGATCTGTGTTTACTAGGTCTTTATATGCATCTGTATTTTGTAAACCCATCCTCTCCATTCGCAGTAGCATGTTATCTTTATCTGCTTGTAATTCTTCGATAGGTGTGTCGTCTTCGCTATTCATTATTTTAGATCTAAGTGTTATCGCAGCACTAGTAACAGTAGCTTCAGCATTTTTTACAACAACATGCTCATAAGCTTGAATTTCTTTATCAATAAAAAGTTTTTGCTCTGTGGATATCATATGAGATCCTAAGTTACCAGCTGGATATTTAGCTTCTTCTGGAAGCTCACCAGCCATCATAGCATTCCACTCCTTCCTAGTTAGCTGACCAGATCTAACCATTCGATTTAGGTGAGCCAATACACGAGGTTTATCATGATCAAGTGTTGTTGAAAAATTATATAATTCTCTACTAAGGGCGTTCTTATCACCACCATCGTGTAGCGCCTTTGCAGTATCGAAGTTAGTATTCCATGTTTTTTCTAATTCATTATGTAAAACTTTATTATAGTATACTTTACTTAGAACATCTTTAGTATTAAGTAGTTTCTGTAATGGTTTATCAAAATTAGCAATAGCAAAGTCATCTTCAAAACCATGCTCAGCCCATCTAGTTCTTGCAAATTTTTCATATAAATTTCTTTCGGCAACATAATCTCCAGAATTTCTAGCTTCTTCTAGTTCTAAAGCAAACTGCGATGTTTGATTATCATTGAGATATGTTTGAAGAGTTTGAGGTAATCTTTGTAAATCATTAAATCCAAGTGCTTCTTGTATTCTTACTATAGAACTACCGTGTTGACCTAATAATAGTTTCTTAGCTGCAGGGGTATAATTACCATTTCGAATTAGGTTTTCCCATTTTGCTCCGTCAAATTTTAAATTCTCTGTAGCCTCTTTAAGGGCTGTAATCGCTTGTTTTTGCTCATCTTCACTTAAAGTTTGTTTAACCTTATACCGAGCTGTTTGTTGTTCTAATGCTGTCTTATCTTTTTCTTTTACTTTATCTTTTTTTACTGCCTTATGGACAATTGTTGAAAACTCTGCAAGTGATGCTAAAGCTCTGATTGGTGATTCTTCTTTCCTTATTTGAGCGGCTTCAGCATCTCTTGCTGCTAATTCTTCACCATGCCTACGACGCTTTTCTTCATCCTCAGCATAGTACTTTTCTAGACCTTCAACCCAGTTGACCGGTCCTTGTGCTATTAAATATTTAGATGATTGCATGATTATCCTTTAAATGGCATGTATAATGTAGCTAAGGACTTACCAATACTAAGAGCATCCATAAATGCAGCATGTCCTACATTCCTCATTACAGGTTGAGGAGGTGCAATATCAGGACTTTGGATAATATTGTTCTGAGCAAAGGCTTGTAACTGTGCTGCTCTAGTTTGAGCTGCAGCTTTAGCACCTTCTCTAGTGAGCTCTCTTCTAACTTGGGTGAGTTGGTAAGCTTTACGTGAACTTTCAGCTAAGTACTGTCCAAATTCAACTGTAGCCATTCTATCTACAGAGCGACCAGTTTGACCAGAAGCTGCTACTTTAGCATATTCACTATTTTCTAAATGTTTTACATAAAGATCTTCTTGCTCTTGCCTAGCAGCTCCAATTTGATCCCTGTATTTTTCTTGTATGTCAGCATAAACATTACCTAATCCAACATGGGTAGCGTCTAATGTTTGATCATATTGAACACGTTTAACATTCTCCAGGGCAAGTGTGTTCATCCAATTACGCTCTCGAACTTGGAGCTTATATTGGTATTGTCTCATGGCAGCTTTGTTAGCTGCTCTAGCTTCACTTCCTAAGCACACGGCAAAACTCTATAAAGGATAAGTTATTAGGCCCGTGAAAAATTTCTCTTAAAAATTTAAAGCCTAAAAATTTGAGTAGTTTTAAATGTACTGTATTTCGTTTATCAACGACGTTCCATAGCAAAGGTTCTGTTCTACTCTCAACAAACCTTTTAGCTTCTCTTGCAAATGTTATTGGGTACTCATGAATAGCTGGTGTACATACCATCCATATAATACCTCCTTGATCTACTCCGGCCAATCCGGCAGTCTTGCCGTTAGGCACCTCAAACCATACTCCATCGCCGCTCAGAGCAGCCTTAGGAAGGTGTTCTATAGGATCTAGCCCCCAACCTTCTTCGACCTCTCTACGGTCATCTGGACGTAGATTAGAGGCCACCTCCAGGGCAGCCTCCACTGTTATTGGGTGAATGTAATTAGACACGTCTATAATACTTGTTGTTGAATTCTCCTTCCCATGTCATTGAAACTAATGTAGCAGGTGAAGGGTGTGAAGATTTAAGTGTTATGGTTACATTTGTATTCTTCTCATAGACAGGTACTGTCTTCTTACTATCAGGTGTAAATTGAACTTGATTAGCATTATAAGCATCAGCCATAACTGACTCATATAACTCTGTATAAGAAGGTTTACCTACTCTATCTAGTGTAGTTTCATAGACACCTAATGGTCCGAAACTAAATTTAACTCTATGTACTACTAATGAGCTATGTGTTTCTGATTTAAACCCATCACCAGATGGTGTTTGCAGGTAAATGGTAGGTAATTTTACCTCCATATCATACACATAACCAAGTACTAAATTACCTGTTGGCGTTACATCGTCACTAGTGTCACCATCTGTCACACCTTGTGGGTCATACTTCGTCCAATCTCCAGGCATTTTGATCCTAGTAGAATTACTATTTTGATCATAGTATTTCCAAACGTTTGCTGTTGAACCTTGTAATGTTTTATCACTACTAGTAGGTAATAATATAACAGCTAATTGACCTGTTTGATATTGATTAAAACCGACTGGTAAATTAAACCAGGTAAACTTATTACCAGGTGCATTGTCATAGGTGAGGTTAGAATGTGGTACTAAAACAGCGTTATCTAAATGTATTCTGTACTCAAGATCGTCATCAGTATCGACTGTTTGTAAATCATTGACTAACATATTACTATCATCCTCTAACTTAATAGAGAATTTCTGCAGACCATCTTCAAACTGACCGTCTACATCAGTTCCATTTCTTACAACTACAAACAATGCATCATCTAACATTGCCATATGTTGAATGTTACCACTCAATTCCCATTTAAACCAAGCACTTTGCAAACGTTTCTCAATAGAACTGAAATATCTATACCCATATACTGTACTCTTACCTTTTTCACAGAAGAACAAAGCAGAATTTTCTCTAGAATTAGCAATGATATCTATATTCTTAGGGAATAATTTGGAGACAACTTTTGTTTGTTCTATAACGTCAGGCTGTCCTTCTCTTTGAATGTTAGCCATCTCAAAGAAGCGAGTGTTCTTACCAGCGTTATCTAAGAATCCTATTGTTGTTCCTAATGAAATCGGATTAGTATTATAGTTAAAATTATAAGTAGCTAGTGCGTTAATCTTTGCAGTGTTAGGACTCAAAACGTCAGAGTCAGTCGTCAACATGAACTGTTGATTCTTCGTGAACAACACTAGTCCTGTATTAACTTGTATTCCATCGTATACTATAGCTGGATACTCTGAGCTACATGATAAATCTACATGGTCAGTAGCTGTATAAGTGAGTGCGGTCTTAGGCCAGAAATTATAGAAGTCCCCAGGCCTTGACATGACGACATTCTCATCACTTAGTAAGATCATTCTATTTCTAAAGAATAATAACTTACTAATATATCTAAGCCTAGTAGTATCAATAGTAGTATAATTAGGAGCAGTAGGATCTAACTCATCACCACCTCCAACACCACCATAACCTGACATAAAGCTAGGCTTACCTACTGTGACTTCATCACCTACTGGACATTGATCCCAAGTAATTTGGTTTAAAGTAAACTGAGTAGCAGAAGTTCGGACTAATTGAATAGGCATTGTGGATGCCTTAAACTTAGTCATCCTACCAGGTTCAGGACATTCTTCCCAAACACCTTCACCATCTTTATCATTATTACCAAAGAATTTCACATAGTAATCATCTTCATCTTCAGCACTGTTAGCTACACGTACAACATAACCATGTTTACATTGACTTGGTAGATCTGCAACATCATCCACTTTAGTGGTAAAGACATTTAATAATTCTTGAACAGGTGTATTCACATTAAACACACCACTAGTTCTAGTTATATATAAACCATTACCAATTTGTTTGACGTCAGCACCAGCCGTAGAACCAAATGCAGCTGCCATTATTTCAGTTCTGATATCACCTAGAACACTTTCAGCTGTAATAGTTGTTTCTGTGTCAAATGGTGTAGGTAAAGGTCTGACTAAAGCTAAGTTTCCATAAGCTTTAGATTCACTATGATCTTCAATGGTTACTTTATACTTAGCATTCTTCAACCAAACATAGAAATAATCACCTGTTCTCCAACCTTCACCACCATATAATAGGTCGTGTATTGTAGTATAACGACAGTAATATGTTGGACTACCACCATCAGTTGGAACAGCTTGGCCTGTTGTAGCTATTCTAAAATATAAATTTTTCCGATCTGCTGCGGCACCACCATTTGGGGTTACAGTGTAAGTATGTGCAGTACCATTAGCATCGACTGGATCACCACTATCTCCATGATTAACTGCAAATATTTCAGTGCCTACACATGGGCATAAGCTATCTCTATTAGGGGAGCCTGTAGCAGTACATCTAACACCATCATCAGGAAAATTACCAGAAGCAGGTAAATCTCCACCACTAGCACACCCGTTATGACTATCAAATTCTCTTTCTACTTTAATCCTAGTTGCTGTGTAAATGGAAATAGGTGTTGTAGTACTATCATATATATTAAGTGAGTACTGACTAGCGTATGCAACTTTTCTTAATTCAACAAAAGCTTCATAAGGTTTGGCAGGTTCTTTCGTACTAGTATCCATCTCTGTTCTCTTAGTACGATTAGTTATATAAGTATAATCGTTAAGAGTTAAAGTTTGTAGATCTGCATCATTAGTATGGGTTAGGTATGCTTCTAACTCTGATGCAACTGAAGATGTATAGACGACATCCATAGCATAACCATCACGACATCTCCACATCCTAACGTCACCAGTACGACTGATCTGACCTATATACTGTTCAGCCTCATCTCTATAGTAATGGAACCATTTACCATTTGCAACTGAGACTAATTCACCGTCTTGAAGTGATGCAACTAATCGTCCTCCAGGACGCTTCAATAAACCATGTGCTATATCAGGAAGTACATTCACAGCATCTTTAACTTGACCTGGTAGTTTTAACTGGTCAGGCTGTTGAGATATACCTCCATTATAGGATTCAATTGTTTGTGTTACGCTTGCCATTATCGTCTTAATACAGAATAAGGTTGGTAAGATTTATAATAAGTCTCATGCGAATGACCTAAGAAGGAATGGTCTCCTTGTTGACATTCATATTCTATACAAGAAGCACGGGCGAAACCTTCCTGTTGACCTAGTAGTTGAACTAGTGACGGGTTGCTAACCAACTGAGTTGCTGCTCTTACTGCAGCTCTGTAAGTAATATAACGTTTGAATACACTAGGTAGATCCTCAAACTTCCAAAGATAAACAATGTCTAAATAAATATCTTCTGTAAATACATCTGTGTGATCTACTGTATCATATAAACGACCATTACGTGTGACAAGATCTCGTGTTTTATCGATAAAGTTGTCATGCATATCATACCTTAATACATTATTAGGTATGGTAATGTATCCAGTACCAGTCTCTGGGGATTTTTTAACATGCTTTTCTAAATTAAATATCCAAGATTCATTTTGTATATCCTTATTAACTTCAGTTAACAGTGAGTAAATAAAAGAAATCTCTGGATTAGCTAGAGTATTATATATTTCCTTCTCTGTATAAATTCTAACAATAGCATTATTAACAGGCGCATTAGTAAAGGTTAACGTACTACCTGATACTGTAAAGTTAGTTTCTGGTACACCATCTAAAGTTGTTTTAACTTCCTTCAGTAATGCCCAAGATAAACCTGCAAGGCTAAATGATTTTTTATCATACTCGCAGTTACCACTAGATGCTGTTGTAGCTGTAGTTGTTATAGTAAAAGTATCAGCTGATGGTACAGTTTGTATAACATAGCTACCATCTTCAGAGGTAGTACTTGAAGTACCACTTGTGAAATCAATATAAACAGAGTGTCCAGCTAAT
>VTLG01004298.1_pt1 | contig 26427 bp, 38 predicted proteins | sample 4694571 | NCBI WGS metagenome assembly VTLG01 (sample SAMN12604809, study PRJNA352737) | marine metagenome | biome: ENVO:00000447; feature: ENVO:00000209|ENVO:00000569|ENVO:01000036; material: ENVO:00002151; isolation source: viral sequences binned using virsorter ...
CAAACTGGTCTTGCTGAAATCTTTCCCCAGCCTGTCTAGCTCTATCTTCCATTTCTTGAGCAGACAATCCAAGTTGAGCAGCTTGCTGTCTTGCTTGCTCTTCTGCTTGAAACTTTTGATTTTGAAAGTCTTGAAGTCTGGCTTGGGTGCTTTCTTGGAATTGCGCTCCAGAAAGTCTTGCAGATTCTTGAGCTTGTCTCGCCGCTTCTGCCTGCTGCTGAGCAGAAAGGCCCATCTGAGCAGCTTGTTGTCTTGCAGATTCTCCAGCTTGAAATGCCTGTATGTCTTGACCTCTAACTTGAGTTCCGAACTGTGCTTCTTGCAGTCTAGCAGCTCTATCTGCTTCCATAGCCTGCATAGCCTGCTGGTAAGCCGCCTGATCGCCTGTAGCTTGAATATCTTGAAGTTGCTGTGCTAGGTCGCCCTCTCGCTCAGACTGCATTATGGCTTCCCTGTAGCCTCCTAGACCCCCAGCTTGAGCAGCTTGTTGAGCTATGTTTGCTCCAGATATATCTGATTGTTTTCTTGCTTCTCTTTTCTGTATATCGGTGACTAGCTGAGTATACGGATTCATGTAATCTTGTATTGTAGATGGATCTGCCGATGTTCCGGCTTCAAAGGTTGGGCCTGTATACTGGCGAGCTAAATCTCCAGCCTGATACCCGGGATCAAACTGGCCTGCTTGATAACCAGATTGATAGCCTGTTGCTCCATAACCAACATCCATAGTTCCTGGGGCATAGCCAGCGTCAAACTCCCTAGGTTGATAGCCAACCCCTCTTTGTCCAGCTTGAAATAAATTAGAAACATCTCCAGCGGCATAGCCAGAAGATACAGGGCTTGCTGTATAACTAGAATAAACTTGGCTAGGAAGATAATTTTGACCAACATCCGTAGCTATTTGAGATGCAGACAGTGTGTCTTGAGGGGTTCCGGCGGCATACATATCAGACATTCCGCTCATTGCGGTTTGCTCATACGGATCAAACTCTGCAATTCTTTGGCCGGGATATGCTACATAAGGTCTTCCGCTTTCATAAACGCCTCGGCCAAGAACCTCCTCTACATAAGGTCTTGCGTACTCTGGAAGATTAGTAGTAGTTTGTGTGACTTCTTGAGGGCCACCGCCTCCACTTTTCTTTCCCATTAATCAATCCTCTTTTCATAAACAGTATAAGATTGTTTAAATCCATCTTGTTGTAACCATTTCCAAAAACCATGTCTTGCAGTTGCCTCTATGCCAACGCATCCATTGTCTTTAGCCCAAGAATTAAATGTTTCAACCATATCCCAGACCCAATCATTAAATCGATTGCCGCCTAAAAACTGAACACATAAATACTTTTCCATTGGGTATTGAACAAACTCTGTAGTGCCAACGCCATCAGTAACTTTGTCTTCATTAAAAGCTATCCATAAATGCTGATGTTCATTTACTAACGAATGATAAAGAGTCCCCAAATCCCAGCGACCATTAGACCTATCAATAGCTCTAGCTAAATTATCTTTAACGTCAGGCCAAAGTGTTTTTACATATTGAGGGGGAACAGCAGTTATAGTGTGTGTTTTTTTTCTCGGAGCATCTTGAGGTTTTACTCTAGGCTCTTTAGATATATCTTTTAAAAAAGAATAATCTATTTCAAGAAGACTGTTTTCGCTCATACGGATACCTCGCCTTCCTTAAGTCTGTCAGGCTGTTTTAATGTTCCGTTTTTTTGCATCCTAACCATGTCAACCATCTTATCAAGCCTGTCTGCTCCAGAATCAGTGTTGCCATCTCCAAGGCCAGAAACAACATCAGCAGCAACTATGTATTCTCCTGGGCTTACAGCAACTCGTTGCTGGTCTCCTATCATTCCCTGAACCATGTCATCCATTCCACCGCCAGCACCATCTATAACTCCTTCCGTTTGTGCGTCAGGAACAACCGATGTTAATACCTGATCTCTTAAAGCTAAGTAAGCTTCTTCACCATAAGTGCTAATGAATGCATTAAGTATTGCATCTGCTTGCTCGCCCTCAATCCTTCCCAAAATAACCATTATAATCTGATCAATAATCGGATCTTCTGTAGGAGATTCTGGCTGGATAGCTTGAGGTTGATTAACTAATGCGCCAATTCCTTGGGACTGCTGATCTAATGAAGCCATTCCGCCTTCATTCATAAAACGCATAGATCTTGGGCCTCCAATTCCTTCCATAGATTCTGCTATTTCATCTTGAACAGATTTTGGTATAACAAAAGGCTCGGTAGTTGTTTTGTCTTTTGCAACTTGATCCATAATTAATGGGCTGCCTTGACCAATTCTAATTGAAGAATCTTCTTGAGTGTACAAAGGCGTTTGAGTTTCAGCGGCGGAAACAACAGGCTCTTCAGAAGAAATATTTTGAAACCTTTTAAACCTGTCTGGTCTTTGGACAAACTCAGGCATATACCCAAAGTCTTCTATAGGAGATTCGGCTGCCGCTCCTAAAGAACCAGCTCCTGTAGAAAGCACGTCACTCATACTGGCCTCTCCATAACTAGGAAGATTTGGCCTGCCTCCTTTTGAGCCAGTATTTATAGGAGGGCGTGAAGTTGTGTTTGCGCTTGTATTGCTTTCGGTTGCAATAGGTTTTCTAAAATACATTATCTCAGGATCAATTCCCGGCCTATACCCTTCTAGTTCTTCTGGGGTCACAACTCTTGGGGGTCTTAGCTTTGATTGTCTTGACGCTGGAGTTCCGGGGCCAAAGAGAACTGCTGGGTTTTTAGGCGCATCTGGGTCTTCTACTGAGCCGCCTCTCCTCATCCTTACAGGAGAGCCTCCTAATTGCATCAATCCATTGTAAGCATCTTCGTATCCTTTAGGGTTTAAAGAAACAATTCCTCCAGAAGCAGCGGCGTACTCAGATCCATACGAAGAACCCATTTGATACGGATCAGGATCGTAAGGATAAGCAACAGCACCTGGATAATCTTCTGAAAGCTGAGATTCTGCTCCAGTTATATTAGCCATATTTCTTCTGTAATCTTCTTCTCTTTGTCTTTCCGATTCTTCAAAAGCTCTTTCTGTTTCTTCTTGAGCCATCATTTGGCCTCTAGTGCCTTCTCCAACACCTATAGCGGCAAGGGCTGACGGCTCCATTATTCCGCTAGTAATACCTTTTACATCAGTTAAATTCTTTAAAGTGCCTTTAAATCCTTCTTCTCTTAAAGCAGCACCAACTCCCTCTGAAGCCGATGTTCTTGCGGCCTCTAGTGCTGCTTGTTTTGTAGCCAAATCAGTTCCAGCCGCGAATAAATCTCCAGATGCTTCGCTCAAAGGAAGATCTGTTAAAGTTACACTTTCTTTTAAAGCTTCAAATGCTGGCGCACCGCCTTGTTTTAATAACTCTGTTCCGCTTTCTTGCACTGCCAATTTAGACGCTTCAATGCCAGACTCACCTAAAGCGGTAGCGTCTGGAACAGCATCACCAAGACCGCCCATAACCTGACCTAATCCATATCCAGTAACAGCACTAACTAATCCTTTTTTAACATCTCCAGTTGCAGCAGTTGCAGCTATACCAGATCCTATTGCTCCAGCAGCACTACTACTAAGACCGCCAGCACCTATTAAGCCGCCAAGTCCTCCAGCAAATTTTCCAGCAAGAAGACTTTTTCCTAAAATGCTACCAAGCAAAGTAACAAGAAACGCTTCTGGCTGACCTGTCATTGGATTAGTTGTTAGTCGTCCATTTGGAACCAAAGATGCCAGCCCTTGAAGCTCATCTTTATTAACATGAACTAATTCAGTATCTCCGTATCGTCCTTGGCTTGCTAAAGCATCAGCCATAGGTCTCATTGGATATTGTTGTTGATTCATATTAGGTATTCTCCCACCTTGTTGGCGACCAATAATTTTTTTAAGCTCAGACCCAACATCTTTCATATTGCGTCTTCTTCTATCTCTATCTTTAATAAAAGATCCAATATCTCGAACTCCAGATACAACATTTTTGCCAGTAGTCTTTGCTGCATCACCATAACCTCTAACCATTTGATCAGCACCATAAGCGGCATTAGTCATAAGATCTAACGCCATAGCTGGAGGCCCACCAACTAAACCTTTTACAAAAGGGCGAACTCCATGTCTTGTTCCGGGGCTGGTTAATTCGTGCATATCTTCAGCACTAAACTTTATTTTTTTAGGGTTTGTCGGCCTTCTTTTTTTATTAGGCATTAGCTTGTTTCCACCCCAAATAGGTTGAATGTTAAATTGCCGTCACTACCATAAACTGTAACTACATCAGTCTGATTCAACGTCATACCAATAACGTGGGTATCAGTTGCATTTGCAGCTAATGATTTGTCATAAAATAAATACTGTTTATTGTCTGCTCCCGCTCCAGCAACCCTGACAGAAACGCGATAAGTAACCCCTGACCCGCTTCTGTTGCAGACAACCAATGAACTAACTGTTGTTAGTGTTAAATCTGGAACTGTATATAAGGTAGTTGCTGTTGTCGCAGAAGGGGCAACCTGACCTAATACTTTAAGTACATCTGTCAAGACGCACCCATCAAAAGAAACTGGAATCGACGCATAGCTAAAGATCCATCTTTATCACCTTGCGTCTTAGCAAGCTGCACATCGTTTTCCATAGTCTGAAACGCAAGCTCAATAGTTCTTCTATTAAGTCTTTCGTTTTCCGCATCATACTCTTGTGCGGGTATAGGCAATGGTTCTTGTCTTTGTGATGCCATTATCTTCTACCGTCCGTTCTCATATCTAATCTTAAATCACCAAGCCTCCAACCGTAACCCGACCCAGTGCTTTCTAATCTAACAATAGAATGCCTTGCCCTAGTTCTTACAAATGCCTGTGTGCTGCTGTTAGTAATAGTTGAGGTTGATAAAGTAGATGCGTCCTCTAAAGGAAAGTTGCTGCCTTTAAGAGTAATGTCTAGCGAAGCCTCTCCAGAAGATCCACTAAAGTTAAAGTCTGGAATAATTCTTTTAATAAAAGTAAAGACCTCGCCATCGCTAAGCTCAAGATCTCCTGACTCAATATACGCTGTCATTGCAGATCCATCATCGTCATAACCTGTCTCGTGGTTATACAGGTAATTTGCATCTGTAGTGGTAATAACGGAAGACGCTAAAGGATTATCTCTAGTAGCCGCACCTATCCAAGCTCCACGAACTAATGTGCCAACAGACCAAAGGTTTTCTGCATAGTTATAAGTGACATAGTTGGTAATTTCTGTATCGCCAGTTCCAATAGGATAAAACCAAGTAACCTCCGAATGTGCATTATTCTCAGCAGCAAATACTTTGTATGCCTGACTTAAATTCAAACTGCTAAATACATAATCTAATACACTACACTGTAACGGTTGAACCGCACCGTTGTAGGTGTAAAAGTTACCCTTGTCCATAAAGTAAACAACGCCTCTGGCATTTACCGCAGCGTTAGGCGATATCATGGATATATCAGTACTTAACGTACTAAACTGAAATATAAAAGGCGAGCCAACAAATCTCATGCTATGCAGGCTTGCGTCAGTAAAGATTAATATTTCCTGTCTTGACTGAACTGCTCCAACAATAGTTGAGCCAGAGTTTATTCTTGATCCACCAGCGGTATTGGTTGCAGTTGGAGTCCAATCGGCTGCGCTTTCCTGATCAGACCATCTAACAAACAAAGGATCTATATTGCTTGACCCTATTGGATTTGCGCCAAAACAAATGACGTGCTGATCCACATCAGACACCATAACCTGTAATGCAACGGTTGGAGTATTTGATGCTCCTGAAAGCGCACTTAACGCTACCGCTCTATTAGATGTGCCAGAAGATTCATCCCAATAGTAAACACCGCCAGCCCTAACATTAAATACTAAGTCTTCTCCAAAGTTATCTTGGCTGTACAGTCTAAGCTGACTAGATGCGCTTAACGAACTTACCGATCCAAATGTTCCTTCACCCCATGCTCCAGCACCCCAGCCAGTACCTTCTACATAAGCGTTAAGACCTACGCCAATCTGATAAGCACCAACAGTGCTACTGCCTCCGTTGCCGCTATCGCTGGCATTTGCAGTAACAGTGGTTCCGCTTGTGTCTTTAGCTACAAATGTAAATGTATTTGCCGTTGGAACAGAGGCAATCTGATATTCCTGATTAAGCACAGCGGCAGTAACATTGCCACCTAACGAAGCTGCATCAGAAAAAGTCACAAAGTCATTTACATTTGCACCATGGGCAGTATCTGTTGCTGTAATAGTAGAACTGCCGTTTGTTGCTGCAAACGTCACATCTCCAGCGGATGTTGTAGATCTTATGGGCGTTACATCGTGGTAACTTGCGCCTTGATTAACGTAAAATTTTAAATGAGTCCCAACACCTATATACCGTATAGACTCTAATGAGGCCCAATCATGTAACGATCTACAAACACCAAGAAACGAACTAGAAGAATACTTAGCCCATCCTCCTATTTTTTCAGGACGGCCTTTTCTAAACCTAACCTTATCTGAATCAAACCAACCAGCATCCGCTGTGTATTCAGTTCCCTCTTTGTTAACGCCTGGAGCAAACTGTATTTTGGTTAGAGGCATTTAAACCTGTCTCCAATCCAAATCTTGAAACATTAACGACTCCGCTTGCCTTCTTCTTACCAAGCCTTCAAGTATTTTTCCGCCAGCACGAGTCCACCGATTCATCTCTTCTGGAACGCGATCAAACTGACCGCCATTAAGCACCTTTAACATCGTACTTTCGCCAAGGTTAGTTGGGCCAAGATTATATACCCACGCAACTAAAGCATCGAACTCATGCTGCTGGAGGTCAACCTTAACCATATTGTTAATGTAACCTTCGTATTCATCCATCTCGTTAGCAAGCATTGACTCTGCATCTTCTATCGAACAGGTCTGACCTTCTTCAACGCCTTTGGTATGACCAAAACCTATAGTCCATACGCCAACGCTATCCTGATAAGCCGTGGTCTCACAACCTTCAAACTTTTTTATAAGCTCCAAACCGTCTTCACTTATCTTCATCTTGTTCCTTATCATCTATTTCTCGGTAATATTTTAATATGCTAATTACCTGTCTTAGATACCTCTTAACCTCTGCCATGTTAGTTGAAAGGTTTTCATAACCCTTAGTTGTTAATGCATACCAGACATTTGTTGGAGCATTACCATCGTTTAAATCATCCAAGTAGTCTTGCATAAGCTCTGGGTTTAAAACAGTCCACTCAACAGGCACAGACTCAATATTGTTTGGAAGCGGAGGATGGTACATCGGAAACTCTTTCACCACCGTAACAACCTCTACAGGCTTGACCTCTGGTATATCCCTGCCAGATCCAAGTATTGAGCAGCCACTAACCAGCAGCAGAGCTACTAACAGTAATAACTTCATCAAACTGATTCGGATTGGTAATTTCTTCAAGATCCTTCAACACCTCTTTTGTGCCAGTATTGATAATCTTCTCTATTAATTTTGGCTTTCTGACCGACAGCACATTCAAAGAATGCTTTGAGAACTTTTTTCTAAGATCAGTGACCTCGTTTTGAGCTTCCATGTTTTGCTTTTGCAGTCTTTCGACTTGAGCAATCATGAGGTCTTGGTTCTTAATTGTTTCCTTTAAGTTATTGTTTTGCTGATCAATAGTGCTTTCTAACGTCTTTTGATTCTGAATTGACTGTTCTAACCTTATATGAAACGCATCCAATTCAGCTTGTGATTTGTCGTAATACATTTTAAAAGCACCAGACACAAGCATCAGAGCAATGCCTAAGCCAATGCTTAACTTAAATCCCACCTAAGATCCTTTCTTCCATTTTTTTGAAGGCGACTTAGTTTTGCTAGGACTCCACTTAACCTTGTCTGCCCAATATGCCGCAGAAAGCTTGCCCTTCTTTATATTTTTTGCGTGGCGAGATTTAAACGCCTTCCTTTGACCTACAGTTTGATTGGTCTTAACGCCTTGCTGTCCAAATCTAATAGTCTTAATTTTGTCACCTTCTTTAGCCACCACTATATGAGACTTCTTAGGATGGTTAGGTGTTCGCTTAGGCTTATTAAACCCAGCAACCCCTGCTCTTTTTAATCTTGGATCTTTTTTAGCAGGCATTATCGTTTCTTCCCTTTGTGTAAACCGTGTTTTGCGTGTTGCTTTCCTTTTGCGGTAGCCGCTCTTTTCTTTTTGTTCGCTGCTGCCAGCTTCTTTCTTCCTTTTTCAGTAGATTTCAGCTTTTTAATGGTGGCTGACGGAGCATAAACTTCGCCAGTTTCCGAGGACTTCTTGCCGCTTGGAGTTCTCCACTTCTGCTTAGTCCACTTCTTTAACGATTTTTGAGATTTCTTTAAAGCCATTATTGATTATGCTCTTTTAACTTTTGCTGACGAATGCGCTCTTCTATTTTTTTTTAGTCTCTATTTTTTGTTGGGCTTGTTTAGCCATTAGCTTTTGTACCCACCACCTTTGGCCTTATATTGCTTGGCAAGCATTTGAGCCTTACGAGCAGACCATTGCCCCGGCTTTCCGCCCTTCGATCCAGCTTTTATTTTGTTAAACAAAGACTTTCTCATAGTAGGCTTTGTATAATTTCCGGCCTCATTAACCTTAGATTTAGTTTTTTTCTTTGCTGTTTTCTTTGGTGGCATCTTTACACTCTTTATTTGCTACTTAAATATTAATATAACCCCGCCTATAAGTATAAATGCACAAAGCAAGCCTATAGCCGTTACTCCCATAATCAACCATATCTGCCTAATCATCTTCTTTCTAGCAGCGGCCCTAGCTTTGATAGCTTCCATCTGTCGTTTATGAGCGGCTTTTTGACGGGCTTTTGCTTCATCCCATCTTTGCAACAGAGCTGGGTCGTGAATTACAAGCATATCATGAAGAGACTTTTCCCATTGATCTCTTCTGTGTTTAATTGATTCCAATTTCAAAAGCTCCTGTGAGCTAAGATTATTGATAACCGAGTCTTTCTTTTCACGCTCAAAAGAATCCAACGCATCAGAAAACCCTTGCATCAACTCAACCGCTTTCGCAGCCCCATCACCAACCTCGTTTAACTTGTTAATGGCGGTCGATATTGTAGACAGGATCGCCCCTGCCGCAGCCACTGATTCAATTATCATGGTAAACCTCTACGGTTTACGCGACATATAGGCTGTTGCGCCGAAATACAAGCCTATAATAGAAGCCTGACTAAGGAACAACATATCACTCAGCGAGGACAAAGTTGATAAACGAGCTTCTGGTACAAAAGGTAATAGTGGTAACAATGAATACAAAACCATAGAAGACATAGCAACCCAAGCAATACGCCTTTGCGAGTCTTGCTTTTCTTCTCTTAAATCTAATTCTAACATTTGAGTGGCGCGTTCAAGCTCCTCATCTGAAACAGTTCCGTCTTGGTCTATATCGTATTTAGCCCAAACAGAATTTTCTTGTAACTTTTTAGGCATTTTCTTTTAACCGTTGTTGACGATAAAACTCAATGTACTCTTCCCATCGAGCAAATCTTTTTTCTTCGTGAATATAAAACAATCCGTGATATACACTCATTACTAATCCCAAAACTTTTGGTTTGCTCCAGCCATCACAGGTTTGCAATAAGCCGTTATATTGTGTTGCTTGATGCCCCCTCTACAACGGACGTCTCTGCAATTATGTTCTATCCAGTATGCAAATTGTTGGCAACGATGAATGTCTCGAAACAACATCTGATCCGAACCTTGGGTCACATTGCCTTCTATAACTGTAACAAGCATAAAGGCCAGTATTGTGCCTTTCATTCATAAAAACTTAGAAGCCACTATAGTTACGATCATAAAGGGATACACGCCCCAAAGTAACATTTCTAGCTTCTTAAACTTTTCCGATCCTTCTTCAAGCCTTTTTTCAATGTACTCGTACCGCAAAGCACATTCTCTTTCATGCGCCTTTAGTTCTGTACGTCTTATGTACATCTCCTCCAGCGAGTCAGACATTAATCAGACCTTTTAACAAACTTAATCGGGTTAGTCGTAGATCCTTCTTTCGCCTTACCAATGTTTAACGCTGCAATTTCGACAATCTTATATAGCCTTCCAATCAACGCATCATCTTTAGGAGTGGGGGTAAGGCTACATATAATCGATGCCGCACAAACAATACCCGTTACTACAGATATTATATTAAGAACAAAATCCATTACTGTTGCTCCGCATTAGCTGCTTCTAGCTGCTGTGAATACCAATTAAATGCTGCTACATAGGTATCTAGCTGCTTTTGGTTGGCATTGATTACGTTTGTAATCTGACCAATCTCTTCTCTAAGCTCATCCATACGAGCAGTTAATATCTCAGGATTAGGAGGAAGTTGAGCAACTTCAGCCTCTTCTACAACTTCTGCATCTACAACTTCTTTAGTGTCTTGTTCCATCTTCCTCTACCTTCCATACATTTAAATTTGCAGCGACTGTGCGCCGTTCTCCTTCGCCCTCAAAAGGGTAAACCATATGTGTTAGCCAGCTAGGAAACATCAAAAACTTTCCGACTTCTGGCTTAATTACAAAACTCTGCGGAGGTGCTAACCGCTCTACATCTAATAAACTGTTTCGCCCATAACTAAATGCTAAACAACCATCCGCATTACCTGATGAGTTATATAAGCTGTACTCAGAGCTTCCCGCCGTAGGTAAGTCTAAGATCTGTTGTGGTACTTTTGTCCATGTGGTACAAGAGACACCCATAATGGTTTTAGTACCATGATCGTGTATGGGATTATAATCGCCAGCATAAGAATGAACAGACCAAATCTCATCAGTAAGTACCTCTCTTTTACCTGTTAGCGGATTACCAGACTGAGCGCAGAATTGCTTAACGTAGTCCATTGCCAAACCCTGAATCGTCCAGTTAAAGTCTTTTAGATCTTCACAATGGTGATCCATTGTAAGCTGTTGACCATGAGCTATCTGTCCAACCAACGTACCCGCATGACTCTTACGTTTTTCATCCACCATTAGCTTATCTAGGTAGTCGTTAAGAGTGCCTACCATATTTTCAGATAGCCGCGCCTCCAGCATAAATACCGCCGGAAGCGTATGAAAACTGTAATGTTGAGACTCCATTAGCTGCTGGGTATCACATAGTCATGATCTGGCACAGGTTCTTTAGGCGGGTTGGTAATTACTGAGTCGTATTGGCTTGCAAACACCGTATCCCAATGCGCTGTCGGACAAAGATCTTCAAGTTCTTTCTTAGTCCAATCAGCTTCAGCTTTAGGGGTAAAGTTTGTAATCGTTACATCCCCATCAGGGGTTGAACGCTTTTCAGACGCATCAAGTGCAACTGTCTTATCATTAGTATAATAATCAGCTTGCCCTTCAGTGCCTTCTTCATACTTCATCGTTAATCGCCAATGAACTACTTTGCCATCTTCTAAAGAAGGAACAGCTCCTGTTAATGTTTTCTTTACTGCCATTGCTTGTGTCTCCTATTCGCAATTACATTCATTAAGTTTTTCAGTCAAATCGTCTACTTTGGCAGACAGCTCTTGAACAGCTTTAACTATTAATGGCATAAGAGCAGCTTCTCCAATTCTTTGCCTTCCATCGGCTTCATCTTCCCTCCACATATCAAAGCCTTCTTTGAGGTCATATTTGTCAATTACCTCTTTGACTTCTTGGGCAATAAATCCGTGATTATATTTACCATTCATGACCCGATTTTCGGTTCCTTCTCCATGAGCAACCATATCTTCAGGAACATCTTTTTCTTTTTTCCACAAGAAAGTTACCGGCCTTAGTTCATTGATAAAATCAAGACCTACCTTTTCATCCTGTATATCTTCTTTAAGGCGAACGTCAGAAGGAGCTGTCCAAGTAGTGCCTCCATGAGCCAACTGAGAATCCGTGGTCGAAGAGCCTAAAGTCGTAGTTGACGATGCCCCTGTTACATAATAACCAAGAACAGCTGTATAAGTGGCACCTGCGGTTGCAACTTTGTTGTAAGATCCTATTAAAGTATTAGCAGCTCCTGTAGATAGATCAGTTCCGTCATATGCACCTGTAGAAATACCAACACAAACATTAGCTGTACCCGTAGTTATGTTGCCACCAGCATTGTTACCAAATAATGTATTGGTTCCGCCTGTTGTAATAACTAGACCAGCATCTTTTCCAACTGCTGTATTAAGAGATGCTGTGGTTGCAGACGTAAGGGCGTTATACCCTATTGCTACGTTATTATCGCCAGTTGTGTTGGCATCTAAAGTGCCGTATCCCGCAGTCACGTTAGCACCACCCGTAGTATTAGCTGACATAGAAGCATAACCAATCGCTGTATTGCTACCGCCAGTAGTGCTGTCGTCTAATGCGGCGTATCCTAAAGCCGTACTGTAACTACCCGTGGTATTGGCTCGTAACGTATTCAGACCAACGCAAACATTTTGTTCTCCTGTCGTATTGGAGTACAAAGATTCAAACCCAACGGCGGTGTTGTTTGCACCGGTTGTATTTGTAAGCATGGATCTATAGCCGATTGCTGTATTCGCATCAGCCGTAGTGTTAGCTTTTAAAGCTTGATAACCTACAGCAACTAAACGGTCTCCTGTAGTATTAGTGTACGCAGCAGAATACCCAAGGGCTGTGTTGTAACTTGCTGTCGTATTGCCGTAAAGCGCGTAGCCACCTACCGCTACTTGTTCTGATCCAGTGGTGTTAGTTCCTAAAGAATAATATCCAACTGCTGTATTGTTTTGCGCTCCGCTACCAGTGTTATTAGTTAAAGCATAATTTCCTACTGCCGTGTTGTAACTACCTTCCGTGTTGTCTTGTAATGCAGACGCGCCCAAAGCGGTATTATCTTGAGCAGTCGTGTTCGCCATTAGAGACTCTTTTCCAACAGCAACATTTCTAACTCCTGTGGTATTGCCACCAAGAGCGTGTATACCAACTGCAACAATTTCAGATCCTGTGGTGTTTGAATCTGCTGCAAAAGCACCAACCGCTGTACTCCCAGCGGCTGCATTTACACTTAAAGCAGAAGTTCCAACCGCAGTGTTGCTATTTACAGTAGTTGATGTGGTTGCAGCACCATGACCAAGCGCAGTGTTGTATTGCCCCGTGGTGTTAGCGTCTAAAGCCCCATCTCCAAAGGCTGCGTTGTATGAACCAGTGGTGTTAGCCGTTAAAGCACCCGCCCCCACACCAGTATTATTGCCTCCTGTAGAGGTAGAAGCGTTTGGCCCTGCGTTAGCACCGACGTAAGTGTTGTCGGCCCCTGTAGTGACATAAAACCCTGCCTCTTCTCCAATAAAAGTATTATCGGCTCCAGTAGTTAAGCTAGACCCAGCCGCATAACCAATTATAGTAGATGAATCTGCTGTGGTTATTGATTTGCCAGCTTGATATCCAATATGGGTATGTTCGGAGCCAGTGGTAATAGCCAGCCCAGCCTGATACCCAACGGCAACATTATAGGTTCCCGTGGTATTTGCAGTTAAAGCTTGATACCCCACCGCTGTATTGTTTGATGCGGTGGTGTTGGCGTCTAAGGCATAAGCACCTAAAGCGACATTGTAATTTCCTGTGGTATTAGCATTCATCACATCTCTGCCCACAGCCGTATTTGCAGCACCTGTGGTATTCGAGGTCATCGAAGCATACCCAAATGCGGTGTTATCTGAAGCGGTGGTATTGGCATCTAATGAAAGTGCGCCAACTGCTGTGTTGTAATTGCCTGTGGTATTCGCGGTTATCGAAACATACCCAAATGCGGTATTTTCTGTGCCTGTGGTGTTGGCTTTTAAAGCGTCCCTACCGACTGCCGTGTTGTTAGCTGCTGTGGTGTTTGCCATTAAAGCCCTAGAACCTACCGCAACATTGTAATTACCAGTAGTGTTGGCTTGTAACGCATAATACCCAAAAGCTTCATTTGCTGCGCCAGTAGTGTTGGTTGAAAGGGCATTGTCACCAACAGCCGTATTAAAACTTGCGGTGGTGTTAGCATCTAAGGCTTCCGACCCAATGGCTACGTTATTTCCACCAGTTGTTGTCGCACCCCCCGCATTGTCACCAACAAACGTGTTGTCAGAGCCACTTGTAAGCGCATCACCCGCAGCCTCGCCTATCGCTACGTTATCTGTACCTGTGGTAAGCCCTGTGCCGAACGCACCGCTACCAAGCCCTACGTTGCCCGTACCGCCTAATACGTCAAGTACATCAGTGACCGCTGCACCAGAACCAGCACCGTCTGTGGCAACCATCCTGATACCGCCGTTTGGTATAACCACATTTGCGCCTGTGCCTTGGCTTAATGTAACTGTATTACCAGCGGAGTTCTGAACTACCCATACGTTAGAAAGAGTATTTGGAGCTAACGTGACTGTACAAGCCTGTGAGAGAGATCCTGTCAGAGTAAGGGCTAAAGAGCGAAATGCATCACTAGCACCATCAGCCATCGTAATGGTTGCTGTACTAGCGTCCGAAAGAGCCTCGCTTCCCGTCCCAAATTTTTCAGCGATTAGCTCCAAATTCGTATTTGTACTTGTTCCCCAAGTTCCCGATTCATCGCCAGTGGCGATCTCTTTTAATCTTAGGTCATTAACGTAAGTTGCCATTTATGCTACCTCTTTCCAATTAGGTGTCTGGCTATCGTCAATAGCCGTCCAATTTGGTGTTTGACTTGTACTAACACCCGACCAGCTTGGCGTTTGGCTGTCGTCAACCAAGCTCCAAATAAGTGGTGTAGTTGTTGATACTGTAACCGAATTACCCGATACCCCAACAATTGCATCACCATTGATGCTAACGCTTGCCGTAAAGGCGACAAGCTCTGTGCTAGTGACAGGGATCGTATTGCTTGTAATCGCTGTAACGCTGCCAACAGATGCTGTCGCAGAGTTTCCTGTCGGGGATACCGTTGCTGTACCAGTAACCGTAACCGATCCCAAACTGACTGTAGACGAGTTTCCACTTGGCGATACGTTTGCATCGGCAGAGACCGATACCGATCCAACCGATGCGGTAGCTGAGTTACCTGATGGCGATACATTTGCCGTACCTGTGACACTAACCGAACCAACGCTTGCAGTAGCAGCATTGCCAGATACAGACACACTCGCACTAGCGGATACAGATACCGATCCGACAGAGACTGTTGCCGAATTTCCTGTTGCTGTAACATTCGCATCCGCGCTGACCGAAACAGATCCGACAGACGCTGTGCTTGCTGGGAAAGCAGACCCATTACCCCACGTTCCCTCACCCCATCCATGAGATGAGGAATTCCACCCATCAAATGCAACTTTGACATCTGCCACATCAGACCTTATGCAATCCTAATTATTGCGTTACTCGCATCTGCTGTTGGGAAAGCAACAGTAAAGTCGCCACTTGTAGATGTCTTGTCTGCGCCAAAGTCCAGTACAACAACTGCTCTGTTAGCTGTTCCTGCGGTGGTAGAAGAGTTATAAATTAACGCTCCTCTTGCAGTAATTGAACTACTAGACCAAGTAGTATCAGCAAAATCTGTAAGTGCTGTAGTTCCTGATGTGGTCGGGTCTACATTAGTTAGAGTATTGCCTCCAGCCGTATAACCTGTGCCTGTAGCAGATACTTCGTTAGTTGTTGCGTAAGCGGTAGTAGATGCTGACATAGTTGCGCTACTAGTAAACAAAGCAATCTTAAATGTATTGCCTGTCCCTGTAGTGGTTGTAGTGCCGCCACCAGATCCATTGTGAAAGTTATGAATTCCTTGTAACAACTCGGATTTAAACGAGGTCGTCACAGCTTGGGTAATCGCCATTATAGTCTCCTTAAAATGTCAGCCATGTCTTTATGACCGTTTAACTCAAGTTGAGCAATTAAAGTTGTTCTATCGCTTTTTACAGCTTCATCCATGTAGTACTTAACTGCATGAAATACTTGATCCTTAAAAGCTTCCGCCTGCTCCTGTATTATTGGGTGACTATTGCCCCCAACAGAAACAATCGTATTTGTCGCTCTTTGCGCCCAATGCTCAACGGGTAAGCCTGCATTGTTAGTAGTAACTACATCAACGCTTCCAACACCACTAGTACCAACTTCAATCATTATTGCCTTGCCTGTCTAATAGATCCTGATCTGTAGCTATCAGTAGTATCGTAACCTTCGCCAATATTCTTAAGATCAGCCAAAGCTTCGTTATATCTTGTCATGTAAATATTTAACATATCAGCATCACCTTTAAGAAATGTGTATGCTTCAACCAATGAGCCATAAAGCAATGCGCTCTCAGCATTTGTGCCAAGCCAACTTGTTCCATCGCTTGATGCTGTAATAGATTCTGGCTTATAAAAATAATGAAGCTCTGCGGTTAGGTTAGAGCTGGGTGTTGGCCCAAGTATAAACGTGTTTTCGTCAAACACTGCGTAGTACTTAGGAACTCCTTCCGTTGTTGCTGCCGGATAAGCTTCTCGAATAAAATTTACATCTTTAAAAAGTAAATATTCATATCCACTATTATCAACAGCAAGAGAATATGGAGCCAAAAAATCAGAAGGCATGGTTAAGTATGGAGTGCCGTCTGTAGTTGTTCCAGTAACATTTTTTCTAAAGTCAGGAAGCTGAACTGAATTTAATATTCTATCCTCAGCTTGAGTAATAATTATTGATAAATTATTAACAAATGTTGTTTCCGTTGTTTCAAGGTAATCTTGAATTGCATTCTTTAATGTAGTAAATGTCCACGCCATTAGCTTGTAGTCACTGTAACTTGTCCAACTTCGGCCTCTATATCCAAACCAACCGTCCTGCTTCCAAGAGAAGTAACGCCCCCTCCAACAGGATCAAATGCAAAAAACTTTCTGCTTTCAACCAATCCAGCCGTATCAGGCCTTGGGTTTCTTAAAGCCATAGGGTCGTTCAAGCTTAGCTTTCCTAGCTGAAGCTGAGGTTGATCTGGGTCAACAACATCTTTTCCAACCCTGAGTCCAGTTGGCTTTTGGTTAACTATTTGGGGAACCAGATCTTTTATAGGATATCTAAATCCAGTTCTATCACAATATCCAAAAGCGTATTTTCCAGCAGCATAACTCATACTTGAGAATAACCTCCCGGTGATAATTGCAATGAAGCTTTTTCTCTATCTGCATCAGCAGCTAAATTCCATTGCTCTTCGTAATCCGTCTTTAGCATAATTGATCTATCTGCTTGACCGCCAAGCTTTAAACTTAACTTATAAGCCAAGCCAGAAACAAGACAAGGAAGAAACCTCGAAGGGATATCCATATTGTTTGAGCCTGGCTTTCCCGTATCTTCAACTCTCTGCAAAAAATAATACCCAAGAGTATAGGTTGCCGCACTGTCAGGAACAGGCCACAAATTAATAGATATGGCAGCAGGGTCTTTTTCAACCCAGTACTGAAGAGGCTTTGCTTGAGTAAGCTTATTTGAAAGATGGGCGTATTGACTCACAGAAACCCTAGTTAACGCTTGATCAAACTGCTTACTAGAATCTCCTGAATCAGTTCTAATCCAAGCTTCAACTATATCTAACTCATCAGCATCAAGAGTATATCTTGAAGTCCCAGCAGTTAATGCTTGGCTGCCCTCTTGAATAGTCCAAAGATTTAAGCCCCTGTTTTGCCATTCAAGCATTAAAAGATCTATGCTTCTTCGCGCAGTCCTGTAGTCATAGCCACTACGAAGCTCCATGCCAGCACGTTCAAACGCTTCTTCTATAGCATCCCCAAGGTCTAAATTAAAAGTGTATGTGCCGCTAGTAGCCACTAAATAATTCTTCCTCTAGTCTTCCCTTTTCTGGCTCGACCATCTATATTTTTTTTGACTCTTCCGCCAGACTTCATTCCAACCGAATCATAAAGACCAACTCCAGTTGACATTTGGCTTGCCGAAGCTATTTGATCTCTTATGTTTTTCATCTCTTCTGCTTTGATTTCAGCAGCTTTCTTGTCTTCTCTTTTCTGTCTTTGTCTGTCGTAATGAGCGCGACCTAAAGACCCAAGAAGTTTTCTATACGGCCCTGTTCCAGTAGCTATTCCGTAAGCAGGGCTTATCGCTGCAAGAAATTTATCTGGCATATTACTTCTTCCTTTTCTTTCTTTTTGCTTCAGACAAAGCAATAGCAATTGCTTGCTTTTTATTTGTAACTTTTTTGCCTGAACTAGATTTTAACTTTCCAGATTTAAACTCTCCCATCACCTTAGAAACTTTTGATTTTTTCTTTTTAGAGGGAGAGTTTTTTATCTGCTTACCTGTTTGAGGTCTAGCTATTGCCATTACTTTGACTTTGCTGGAGCCTTTCTTTTTCTAGGCGCAGGTTTAGAATCCTCCGCGCTTTTCTTAGTCGCCTTCGTTTCCGCTTTTTTCTTTGCAGGCTTGTCAGCACTCTTTGAAAGCTCCTTTAGCTTAGCTTCTGCCTCAGCTTTACGCATTGGATCAAAAACAACAATATCATATTGACCGTCAGCAGTTTGACCACTGCCATCTTTATTTTTTGTTCCGATCTGGTAAACCTCTTCGCCATCAGCAAAGTTACCGTTAACAAACATTTCAAGTTTAGTCATATCGCTTCCTCACTTGCATGACGATTACATATACATCACCGCTAGAATGACCAACAGTCGTGAACTGAATGTCACCCGTTGTGCCAGAAGCTTTTGTATCTGGGATGCCAAAGTCTGAAAAGTCTAATGTATCTGACCAATCCGCAGCCAACTGCCACGCCAAGACATCTGTTGATGCATCAAAAAATATCTTTACCCCCATCCCAATGGTTTGGTAATAAATCTTTTCAATAACAACAGATGAGCAAGCTTTGTCTGTCATTGGATCATTAGACAAAGAAGATACATCTATCTTGGTAACAGCGGACTCGCCAGTTCCATCACTTACATTTGTAAAACGAAAGATGGCGGTTTTCGCGCCATCCTGTATCGTTTGAGTCGCTACCGCATCAGCCATAATTGACTCCTATTATTGATCAGCAAATGCAGGAGCAGTGGTACTCGTAACATTTCCAAAGATTTGATAATTGGTAGTATTTAAACCAACTATAGTCACATCAAATCCCGCAGGCACATTCAATTGAATGCTGCTATTTGAGCTTCCATTAGAAAAAACACTGCTGATTGAGTCACCATCTGTATCCAATAAGGTCACACCACCAATATAAAAATTGCTGTTTCCTGGTGTAACAATAATTGCATCAGTAGCATCAGCGGCTGCGCCAGCATAAATAAACCTAAACACAGATCCAGCAATAGGTGCTGGCAATGTATAAGTATTATCTTGACCGCCATCTGGTACAAGTAAAATTCTTCCGCTATGAGTTGCATTGGTAAGCGTTACGTCTCCGTCAGAAAGACTGACAGGCCCATCACCAACAGTAGTAACTTCAGTGATAGCACCAGTAGTTGAATTCTTGCTTACAGTTTTGAAGGTGCTTTCAGATCGCACAGCACCTGTGAAAGTAGTATTAGCCATGTATTTCTCCTGTCTTGGCTAGTGTCTAATATTTAATAAAAAATAATTAGTCAGGAAAGAAAGGGGGCGCAAAGCACCCCCATATCCGTTAGCTTGATCCGGGTGAACCGTAAATTCCAAGTGGGTCACTTACTCCAAAAGAGTATCGCTCCCTTGCCTTGTACCTCACGTTACCAGTATCAAAGTCTCCGTCCATGCTTGTCTCCATAGGAGTACGCTCAAAATGCTTTAATCCGTTAGGAATATCAGTAATGATAAAAAAAGCATTTGAATCAGTCAGATAATGATTTACCGCATATCCTTCAGGAATTGCTCCCATGTTTCGGATAGCGTTAATGTCATTGTCTGCTGTAGCCACGCGATTATTAGATTCTAATAACCTGTCGGCTGTGAACATCAAAGCAGGAGGGACAATCAATCGTCGGGGTCTAGCGGCGATCAACAGACCACGCTCATCAGTAAATGCAGCAATATCAATAATTGCATTCTCTAAAGATGTTTCGTTTAAGTCTGCCGCCGTAGAAGGACGGTTGCTGTTTTTTCCGCCATTAACTAGCGGGTGTCCGTCACCACCTGTAACTCCATCTCCAGATGCGGTGAAAAGGTTTACACCATCACCAGTTTGGTAAGAGTTAGTAAAACCATTGTTAAGAGGGTTAACTGACTTAACTTGCTTAGTGTAAGCCATAGCTCGTGCAAGAGCTTTGGTGTAACGTGCAGACAATGAGTCATACAAGTTATCTTCCATAGCTTCTTCAGTTATAGCAAAACCCATAGCAATGGTTTCGTGGTTGTATCGTGCAGTAAAAGCTTCTTGCGCTGAATCATAAGAGATTGCAGAGCCTTCATTTTTTACTGGTGCAGCACCGAATCCGCTCAGCTTAACCTCTTCTTCAAAAGATCTATCTGAACTTTCAGTCTCATAGATAAGCGTATGCTCATCTTCGTACTTTTCATACTCCAAACCAAAAAGGGCATTAAGTCCCGGCAGGAGTTCCTTAAGCATTTGCGCTCTTGAAATAGCCATTCTTTAATCTCCTTTATACGCCTAGCGCGGTTTCGTATGCGTGGCTTAGTGGCAAATATGTCACTAATACGTCTGTGTAGCTGTCACCAACCGTACTGGATGGGCCATCCACAAACTCAACAATACGCATCGGCAGACTGTTGGTTGTAGCAATTGTTGAAGCATCTACTGCATTCTTGCTTCGACCTATTGAGGTCGAGCCAGCGGTACTGACTAGTGAAACATTGTTTCCTAGTCCCGTCTGTGCAATAGAGCCATCACCCTGCATCCTGAAAACAAGATCGGGATCATCAACAACATATGCCATAATGTCATCTGCCGCTGTAGAAGCAGGGAATTGCTGGTTAAAAGTTAACTGGTTAGAAGTCGGATCGGTGTAAGAGCATCCTACAAAAATTCCAACTGTGCCTGCGACGACAGCCGTTGTAATTGCAGATTTTTCTACCGTTCCGGCAGCAACTAGTTTAACAAAATCGCCATAAAAAATGGCTGTGCCGTAACCGCTGGCAATCTTCATGTGCCGGACTTTTCCAGTGAAAGAGCCACTTGCACTAAGAGTATCAGTAGGTTCAGCACCCATTGGGGTTGCGCTGGTAGCCATATAATGACCTCCTTACTCTTAGAAACAACCCTGCAACAAAGGGCTAGTTTCTACCAAAAGTTGTCCTAGAACTACGCTCTGGATTTAACAAAGGCATTCTAGGGTCATTTTCTCGCAAGAAGTTATTATCGACAGACTCCATTTGATTATCCGCAATTTGCTGGAAATGCTTGGTTCTTTGTTTCATTTTTTCTTCAGAGCATTTGCAAAGCAATAGCCCGCCAACCTCAATGTTCCCTTTAAATTGAGAATGAAGATCGGATTGAAGTTTTAGTTCTGGATGTTCCTCTGCTTTCACAGGCTCCCAACCTTCTCTAAACATTTGTGAAACATGGGTATTATCTGATTGCCCTAAAATAGCAGTCCTTACCCAACGAAAAACATAACCATCTTGCGGTTCTGGATCTGGCAGTATAGATGCCGGAACCCAGTTGTCATCGTGTCTTGCTTCTTGCTGACGAGATTCACTCGTCCTTGGTGTGCGCTCTTCAGACATGCTTGCCCTCCTTAATGAGTTGTTGTGCATACTGTTCATTGGTTAACCCAAGCCGCTTGGCGAGTGCTGCTTGAGTGGACGTTAGCTTCACTTTGCGCGGTTTTGCTCCATTATTCCTTGTGGAAGGAGCCACCACCGTCGTGGGTGGACTAGCAGTCGAAGTTGCGTTACGTCCATAATCGCTACCCTGCCAATCAAAATCTGGAAAAGCCTGTCTTAATCTGGAATTAACACGCTCAAAGTACTCTGGAGAATCAACAGGTATACCTTGTTTGATGTTAGCTGTATGAGTTCCATAAGCTAGGCTTGTCATTTCTTCGTATCCATCCGCCATAAACCAAGGATTTTGGTCAGCCCATTCCTTTGCTGCTGGCGAAAGCTCTGCTTGAGGAGGTTGCTGCTGCGCGGCTTGCGCGGCTTGTGCGGCTTCCTGCTGAGCAATCTGCTGTCTCTTTTGGTTTTCCTGGTAAGAGCCAATGTCTCTTTTGTATTTGTCTGCCTCAACTATTTCTTGTTGAGCAACAAACATCTGCTCTTGAGCATCGACCACTTTATCAGTGTCGCCTTCTTCATAAGCTTTTTTGTAAGAAGCCTTAGCATTATCTAAAGCAATCTGAGCTTTTTCTTTTATAGAATCAGCAAGGACTTCCTCGCCTCTACCAATTAAAGCTTCGTACTCTTGATTCTTTTTGCTGTAAGTATGTGCGACATTGACTGCCTCATCGCGCATTCTTATTGCTGCTTCTTTTTCTCTTCGCTCATTGTGATAGTCAAATCTTAACTTATCGATTCTTTTTTTAACGCTATCGCTAACCCCAGTTAGCTCTTCCTCAGATTCATCTTCAGGCCTTTCGTACTTGCTAGGCCTTCGATCTTCTAAAGGGCGATCATCGACAATTTCATATTCAACGTCTGAATCAGCGGATTTCTCAACAGGCTCCTCTTTCTTGCCTATCTGAGTTTTAATGCCAAAAAATTTATCTTCAGCACTTGATGGAGACTCGGACTCCATTTCTTGTTGCGCTTCACTCATACCTTAACTATCCCCCTTGGATCTTCGACAACAGCTTCTACGCTATCGTCATTGATTAAACGAAATTCTTTTCCTTGAACCTTAAATCTTGTTCCCGTGTAAGAACGCATTAAGACAAAATCACCTTCCTCGCAGAACGGCCCTGAAGGAAATCGATTTTCATCAGAATAGGCATCTGGGCCTAGTTTTATCACTAGGCCACAGATAGATCCTACCTCTTCAAGTTGCATTGTTTCAGCGGCTTTTAGTATTCCGCCTGCCGTCATCTCGTCAGGTTCTGGCAATGCAATAAGAATTTTGTACCCTTTGGGATCGGGTAAAAGCTTTGCTTTGCGGGATGATTCATCTTGTTCGGACGAACTATCCTCGACTAGGTTTAAAGATTCACTCATCAATATTTACCTTGCACTGAGTATAACGCTCAGAGTCGTTGCACTGGATATATAGGCCTCCAGAGTTAGCCTGCACTGCTTATGCAGCGGTTACGCTTGCTCCATCTTTTGTTTAAGATCAAGCAATTCACGTTCTGCTACTGCGAGTCCTTGTATTACCCCGCAGCATTTAGAGTATTCACTAAAATCAGAGCAAGCACCACCACTAATATGGTCGCTTATCTCGTTCATTTCTTCTCTTATTCTTTTTCTTAAGAATTCAAAGACATTATTGGGTACAGCGTCACTCACCTAAAATATCCTTTGCTATTTCAACGCCTATCTTTGCTCCGTCAATGGATTCTTTTGAAGCAATCCGCCTGCTTTCTAGTTCTTCGCGCTGATTGCTTTCAGAAATTCTAACACCAAGCCTAGCCGTTTCAATATCTCTCTGCTGGTCTAGTTTTTCTCTTTCCAGAGAGGATTTATCCGCAGATTTTTGTAAATCTAATTGAATCTTAGCCATTTCAAGCTGGGCTTTCGACTGAGACTCCTGTTCTTTTATTTGAAGCTCTTTCTGTTGCATTTGAATTATAGGATCTTGCGCTTGTTGCTGCGCTTTTTCAGCTTGCTGCTCTTGTTGATTCTTTCCAAGCAATTGTTCCGCAGCAGGTGCTACTAATTGCGATATCCTGTACTCAATGTCCTCTGGAAGCGGCTGATCTGGGGGCGGAAGCTCTACTCCAAGCTCTTTTTCTACCTGTTGCCTGTATTCAAACGCTAAATGCTCTTGAACGTGGGCCGACATAGCAGCCATAACACTTTTTGCGTTAGGACTTTTACCCATAATCTCTAAAACCTTGGGATCTTGAGATAATGCCATGTGTGTTTGTATATGTGCTTTATGATCCTGATAAATAAACGCCTTAACAGGCTCGCCGTTAATGATATTCATGTTTTCTGACACAGGATCTTCAGGGAACATGTCTTTTTCAGTAGGAACAATCTTTTCTGCATCACGAATGTTGAGTATTTCTAGCATTTGTCTATGCAAAAGAGGCATGTCGTACATTTCTGGGGCTTGCGCTGCCAATTGAAGAGCTGCTTGGTACTGCATTATGCGCTGAGCCATAGTTCCAGCGTTAGGATCGCTAACAGGAATGATATCCACACGATTATCAAAGTCTTCTTTGGTAATTTTTTCCATATCAGACTCGTAAGGGTAGTCTGTTGGGCCAAAATCCCTTACTAAGTTAGATAAAAGCCTTAATTCAACCCGCATTGATGCGTGTAAACGCGCCTGAACCGCGCTCATCACCTTCATAGAGCGTTCTAGTATCGCCAAAGTCGTGCCAACAGGTGCTTCAGCGTTCATATCCGCTGCTTTTACGTCAGCAGCAGAGGCAAATCTGCGCCCCTCTTCAACAATATCGCCCATCAATTGATATAAAACAGAGCTTGGCTCTTTGTAAGGCAGAAAACTTATGTTGTCTTTTATCGCACCGCTAGGAACATCAACATCACGGAACTCTCCGGGCATAATTGGAGTGTCATCACCCTTAATCCTAAGCCCTCTGGACTTTAAACCGCCCGGCAAATTGGATAATGTGCCTGCATCAACCAGTTGTCTGAGTAAAGAGGTGGCTGATTTAGCCAATCCGCCTATCATGTGGATCAAACCAAAGCCATAAAAGCCTAATCCCGGCATATACTGGTAGTGAACGAAGTGTTCTCGCTTTAATTTTTTAGGATCATCCTTGTACCAGTTCTTTCTAATCGACAAAACAATCCTAGACGACTGATCAACAGTAACAACATAAGGCAAAGCTACTCCAGTAGGCTCGCCATTTTCAGTTTCTTCAAATCCAGGAAGATCTAAGTAAACCTGAAACTCAAGAAGAGTATGTCTTGAGTCATATTCATAGTTAGATGAGTCACCAGTTAACTCGTTGTACTTTTTTTCAATCTCATCAACATCAGGGGTCGGAGAAGAAATTTCTACATCTGAATAAAAACCAGCCACCTGAAGCTTTCTAATCTCGTTCTGGCTCTTTTTAAGTATATGTGTTGCTCTTTCACAGGTAGCTAGGTCAGACGCGCCATAGCTCACCACAAAGTCTTCAGCAGGCACAAACATACTGCAAGGCCTTCCTAGTGTTTGGTCATAATAAACTTTGCGAAACGCACTTCCCGCTAAAGGAAGAGAAAACAGCATCTTTTCAGTTTCAGTTCTGTACTCAGTCATTTGTTCAGTGACTAAGTAATTCAAATAGTCTTGAACTCTGTGGGCTTGCTTTTCTTTCTCATCATCAATTTTTCCAACAATTGATGTTTTGACGGGGCCGCTTGCTGGAAACAATTCTTGTATTGCTTGAGATTGAAAGCGTATAACAGACTCAGTTAACAGCGGGTGAAATACACCACAGGCTCCATCCCAAGGAGTTGTCCTATCTTCATGTTTAAGACCAAGAAGATCTAATCCCTGTATATAGGCTCGCTCCCAATCATGTCGGCTTTCTTTATCTGCTTTGAATGATCCAACTAGATCACGAGATATTTCGCTAAGAACCTCATCAGGAATAAAGTTTGCTAAGTTTGAATCGTGATTCGCTACTGTATCTGAATCATCTGGATCAAAGTCAATAATCACCCCGCCATCAGGAGTTTCGACAGAAACCGACTCTGGGTTCACAATCTCTATCTCTAAGTCAGACTCATCTACTTGCTCATAGATAGGGCTGTCTGGAGTCTGTAGGGGGCGATCTATAGCCATTTATCCATCTTTCCTAAACATCTGAGGCCTTGCTGCGCCGCTGCCTCTAGCAACAGTTCCGCCAGCAGCCATTCCCTTTGGCCTCATTTTTCCACCAGCAGCAGAGCCTTTGGTAGTCATAGTCTTGCCGCCTTTAAAATAACCTTTGGTTTTAGGGACTGCCCCACCATTAGCCATTTTACCTTTTCCGTCAGCAGCAAAGAAAGGAACTTGCTTTCCATCTTTTTCAACCATAGGAAGCTTTCCGCCCTTAGACATACCTTTTGCGCTCATCTTAGGCTTCATTTTTCCGCCGCCAGCGTAACCTTTACTCTTCTTCATCTAAATCCTCTGCGTACAAATTATTAAAAACCTTGTTCACATCTAACGTGTAGTCCAGATCTGACTTGCTGTAATGAATGTGTTGTGATGGCCTGAAATCCGGCGCACCTTCTCCTGTCTCAAACCATGCGGGGTGTGTCACCCTCACCCGATTATTGGGTAATGCCACGATATTCCCTGTCCATTTGCCAGCATCCAACAATTCCATGACATGAGACTGTTTGTGCTGCGCTGGGTCATCCGCTATCTCTGAGTCCGTATAATCTACCGTGAAGTAGTATTTAGCGGGATAAAGCTTGTTGTCGATCTTGGCAAGCCAAGGACACGGGGTTGCCCTGTCCAAGACAT
>VTLG01009582.1_pt1 | contig 26422 bp, 43 predicted proteins | sample 4694571 | NCBI WGS metagenome assembly VTLG01 (sample SAMN12604809, study PRJNA352737) | marine metagenome | biome: ENVO:00000447; feature: ENVO:00000209|ENVO:00000569|ENVO:01000036; material: ENVO:00002151; isolation source: viral sequences binned using virsorter ...
AATATTCAGGTAGTTGATTGAGTTGAGCATTTTGTTCAGCAATACCACCCAGGCCATATTTCTGCTCCCATCGATTTGCAATCTTGGGAAGATTGGCATGCATATAACGTCTTTGTTTTTCAGATTGAAAAGGCATTAGCTTCTCGGTCCTTTCAGCGTTTTAACGTCCTTTCGTTTCATAACATCAGAACGCATTTTTGCACGATTAGACATCGCTTGTTTTTCTAAAGAAGTTTCAGCTCTTAAATTAGCGAGCTCTTCGTTTTGTTCCATCTTCTCTTCTTGTATATTTTGATTCATCATCGCCTTCATACGATCAAGAGAAATTCTAGCTTCATCCTCTTTCATTTTTCTCATATTGTCTTGAGCTTTAAGATCAAGTTCTCTCGCTCTAAGTTTAGCAATAGGATCATTATCAAATTGAGAAGTAATTTTCTTTTCTTCTACTAAGAATTCTTCCATCATCTCTGCGATCAATTGAGCTTTACGTGCTTCAATTTGTAATTGAAGATTCTGTGCTTCTGCTTGAATTCTTGGATCGGGTTGTTGTTGAGGATTCTGATTCATCATTTGTTGAATCTGTTGAACCTTTTGAATCTTATCTCTGAATTCCATTTCCACTTGTTCTTGAGCCATCATCGAAATATGCTCAAAGATATTCTTTTCTAGGGCCGCAATTACCATCGGATTGTTTCGTGCCATGTTCGTTGCCATGAAAGCAATGTGAGCGGTAATGTGAGCTCTATGATCTTGTCCCGTAAACGCTTGAAAAGGTTTACCTCCAATCGCATCGATATGTTCAATCGCTGGATTTTTTGGAGCTGGCGGTGGAGGGGGTGGTAAAATCTGATCAATATTCTTTACCCCAATCGCTGTATACATATCACGGTAAGCTTCATATAAATTATGCATCTGTGGATTAGACGATGCAAGTTGTAATTCTGTTTGTGCTGTTGCGATTCGTTGAGTCTGTGAAAAGATATTAGGATCAGCCACCGGCATAATATCAATCTTGTCATCAAAGTCGGCTTGTTTAATTTCTTTTTGATCACCTATCACATCGTAAGGATAGACGGGTGGTAAATACGTTGCTAACACATCTGCTAATAAGGCAAACTCTTGTTTAAGGGCTGCATACAATCTTTTATGGATAGCACTCATCACTCTTGAGCCTCTCTCTAACAAGGCTACAGTTGTTCCTACAGCCGCTTGTTGATTTCCATCACCCACTTGCATATCTGCAATGGCTGCAAATCTTTGACCGGCCCCTACCACAATCGTCATCAATTGTAATAACGTTTGAGACGGTTCCTTATAAGGAAGCGGCATAAACGCATCTTTAAGATTACCGCCGGGAGCGTCGACATCGCGCCACTCCCCAGGCTGTAACGAGACAGCATCGTTTTGTACACGAATGCCTCTCTGTTTAAACCCGGCAGGTAAGTTGGAGAGCGTACCTGCATCTAGTAATTGACGGAGAGCTGACGTTGCCGTTCTACTCAATCCGCCGATCATATGAATTAATCCAAAGCCATAGAATCCAAGACCTGGCAGAAATCGAAAATGCACAAAGTATTGAATCTTATTTTTCAATGGATCATCGAGTTTAAAATTTCTTCTAATCGCTAAAACTTTTCTTGTAGAGTTTTCAATGGTTACAATGTAAGGAACTTTAATTCCTGTAGGCTGACCATCTTGACCTTTATCTTCAAAGCCTTCTAAATCTAAATCAACATGGCATTCAATTAATGTAAAGACTTTTTCATTTTGAGTTTTACGAATGCCTTCGAGTTCTCTTTCTTTTTTCTTTAATTCAGACTCTTCGTTATAAGGAGTATTAAGTTTGATATCTTTATAGAATCCTGAGACTTGTTGTTTTCTTAAATCATTCTCAGAAGTTTTAATCACATGACAAATGGCTTCCGCATCCTCTAATGAGGTAGCAGAATACGGAACCACTAAGTCATCGGCTTGAACGAACTTTGATACCGCTCGTCCAAGTAAATCGTCATAATAAACTTTTTTAAATGTTGATCCTGCTAACGGCAGGTAAAATAACATTTGGTCAAACTCTGAGTCATACTCTTTCATGACATTACAAATCTGATAGTTCATGAAATCCTTGACCCTTGTCGCTTGATCCTGTTTTTGTCTGGTAATCTTTCCTAAAATCTGTGCTCGTACCGGTCCGCCTGCGGGAAGCAATTCTTTATACGCTCCTGCTTGAAACTGCGTTACCGCTTCTGCAAGTACAGGGTGCGTTGCGCCTGATGCGCCTTGAAAGGGTTGCGTTCGGTCTTTGTATTGAAATCCTAAAAGATCTAAACCTTTAGTATATGAATCCGCCCATTGTCTTCTGGATTGTCTGTACTCTTCGTAGTTCGACCAAAGTTGTGATCCTAATGGATCTAAAACTTGATCAGGTAAAAGCTCTGCTAAATTGGTGTAATGATCTTGACCGCCCGGTTGATTCATCGCTCCGGGTTCAAACGTAATTTCTGCCGAGCCATCTTGATTCTGTGTCACTTCAGGTTGTGAAGGACCAGACGCTTGAGACTCAGCGGTTATTTCCATTTGCTGTTGCGGTGAAGGTATTTTTACCGTCTGTTTAACATTCGGTAAAGACTTATCGATCTCTGCCATTTTTTTTCTCCAATCTCATAGGTTTATCCTTTTTTGCAGCAAGAATCAAGGCTCTAGGCTCAGGGCCTTTAACAGGGGGAATCTGGCTCCATTTTACATGCTTCATATTTTTAGTTAGGGTTGGGTTCTTCATTAAATTCATTTCTAGGTACATAGGGTTTATAACCTTGTTCGGCAGCCTTTTCATCATCTTCACCCACAATGCTTTTTACTTCAGGTACATAGTGCGTCAATAATCGTTCCACCCCTTGTTGCAAAGTAAGTTTAGACATAGCACACCCTGAACAAGCTCCTGATAATTTTAAAGTAGCCACGCCAGTATCCACGGCAAAATTAATAAAACCAATACTACCATTATGTGCCGCAACGTTCGGTTCAACTTTCTCTTCCAATACAGTCTTAATATCCTCAACGATCTCATCTAGATTCCTCATACGTTTGGCTCAAATTTCTGGGGTTGAAATAATTGTAATATCCCTAACCGTTCTTTTCTTTTTTTCTCTTTGAATTTTTCCATTAATTCAAAAAACTTTAATTGCTCTTCTTTAAGAGTTTCTTTGTCCCCTTCTAAAGTAAAGTTAGGTTGGTATTTCCGATCTGAATACTGGGCTCTAGAATCCGTCATACCCTTTTCAGCCATATTCTGAAACGCTCTTCGATGCTCGGCAGCTTTCCCCTCATCAGACATACTAAAATATTCTTTTATTTTATAAGGCACTTTCCCTGCTCCAAAAAATTCTGTTACTACCTCATCAATAGGTCTTCCTTCTTTGTAAGCTTTTTGAGAAAAATAAGCTCCCATTGTTATACCAACTGGGGGTAACACTTTACTAAACAATGTAGGAACCAAACCTGTAGCTTTATAAGTTTTTCCAATCGATTGAAGATAACGCGGAATGCCTTCCACTTTAGAAGCGCCTGGAATAACTTCAGATTTTAAAGTAACCGGTGAAATCTTTTTAGAAGAAAGACCCAATGCTTCCAGATTAGCTTCAATATTAGGAAGAGTATTAGTTGCACGATGAATAGAAGGTAGTTCTTTAGCCCCTTGAATAGCGTTTACTCCTTCTACTTTTACTCTTAAATTATACTTTTTAAAAAAATCTAAAAGTTTATTTTTTTGTGCAGCGACTTCTTTATTATTCCAATTTTTATTTAACCAAGCCTGCATAGAAGTTAAAGTTCCTTGATTAAAATTTTGAGGAACAAATTGTTTATTAATAGGATATTGAATATTAGCTCGTTCTGTTGCTACACGAGTAATATGATCCTCTGCAAAAAGAAGTCCTGATTTCGCTTTATTAAGATAGTAAGCCGCATCATGACCTTTCTTAGTTATAGTTCCTGTTTTTGAATCAAACCCTGTATCAATAAGAGCCATTAATTTAGGATACTCAAAAATTGCTTTAGGATTATTTTTAAAAAATTTATTAAGTTCTGCTAATTTTGTTTTTTGTTTAGCATTAATCATTCTAGCATCTTCTCCTGCTAGTATATTCCCTTTATCTACTCGTTCCGTTCTTTTAATTTTACTTTCTTTAGTATCAGCTTGTTTCCATTTAAACTTTCCTTCTTTAGTAAGTTCATTTTCAACGGCTTTGTTTAAATTTGCAATAGCCGATTTAGCCTGAGACATATTTTTCTTAGCCATTTCAGGAAGATATCTGAGAGCCTTTTGTTCAGACGTTAAAGCTCCTTCAGGTTTCCAATTTTTTCTCCAGACATAAGATCCATCCGGTTGTTTTTCATAATTTTTTAAAAAATCTTTAATGTAATTCGCTTTAACTTTCTCACTAGGCCACAGAGATCCTGTAATAGTTGCTCCTTGTTTTCCAGGTTTCGCATATTGAATAACCACTCTAGGTTCATTCACGCCTTTGCTAGTGTGTGTTTTTAATAGAGTCTTTCTTTGTTTTTTTTGCACCGATTCTAAATTTTGAGCCATCTCTTTAGATTCTTTCGATGTTAAAAGCTGCTCAGATGTTAGATACTTTTTAATCGCCTTAAAATCTGCATTGATTAAGTTTCGTACTTCAGCCCCAGAGGGTTTTCTTCTAAATATTTTTTTAAAGTCTTGAGCAAAGCCAGTCAGACGTGCCTTAGCTATAGCACTTTTGGCTTCATTGGAAACTTTTGAATCTAATGGTTTTTTATATTTTTCTATAAGTTCTTTGATTTTAATTGTTTCCTTATCTCCATAACCATGCATTTCTATCCAAGCTTCTAAAGTTGTACCATCGCCAAATCCAATCCTTCCTCCTGCTGCATTGGGTCTTCTTCTCATCTCATCGGTGATTTCAAAGTCTTCTAGAATTTTAGTATTGCCTACGGACTCATCATCTAAATCCCACCAATCGCCTTCTTCCCAATTATAGGGCTTCTGAGCATAGGATTTTGTAGGACTTAAGGGTTTGGCGCGAGTAGAAAATTGATCAAGCTCAAAGCGTTCGCCTAAAGTAATAGGCTCCATTCGTTTAAACCAAGGAACGTAACTCATTTTCTCATCCTAAATAAATTAGCCACTCCACCGGTAGCATAGCCAGGAACCTGTCCTCCCTCTGCAAAGTATTTAGGTATGACATTAGTCCATTGTTCCATGGTCATTTTGTAAACATCATCCCCACGCGTATAAAGATCTTCCATTATAGAGATAATGTCATTTGTGCTGGTTTGTTCATGCATGGCTATATTATGATCCGGGTTCTTCGTTTTCTCTAAATAGTTTTTAGCCACTCTACCTTTTCTAATCATATCAATTTCCTTAAGTGAAAAGCCTTTTTTAGCTAACTCACTGGTACTTAACTTACTATAAAGCTCACTGGCTAATTCCATATTGCCTCTGGTCTGAATTTTATAATCAGGATTAGACATCATCGTCTTACCTTCACTGTCTATCGTTTGATGCCAAACTTCTTTTCCATCCTCTCTCATTCTATTTTTTTTAGGATCCCATTTATCCCAGAAAGACATTCCTTCCTTACGTGTCAATTCTCCCGTCGTTTTATCTTTAGTCGCACTGAATCTTCCTAGCGTTCGACCAACCTTGATTGGATGACCAGACTCATCTAACCCTATAACAATAAACATATTATTTTCAGGATCTAGTGTTGGAAATTTATTCCCATATTTTTTTAAATTGTTTTCTTTAATTAATTTATTTCGAGCCGCCCATAATGAAGGACGTTCGGTGTCATAGATAGCAGCGATCAAATCTTTTTTAGGACCTTTATAGACATCTCCTGGGATATTAGGATTGTCGGCGACCTCTCGAATACGAGTTTGAATACCCTGAAGTCTTTTATTAACTTCCCCTAAAGATAATTTACTAAAATCAAATTCTTTTCGACCTTTATCAATTAAAGTTGACATTTTATTCTGTAAGTTAGTCTCTAAAGCTGCTTTCTCCGTTTTAGAAAGACCTCGCATAGCATTAATATCCTCCAAAAGGTTATCAATCTTTTCCATCTCCTTGGTATAAGGAGGAAGGTTCTGTTGATTCTCATAAACAGACGGCTTCCAACCTTTAAAGGGATCCTCAGGTTTTTTCTTTTTAAATAATCCTTCCACCCCTTCTTTCTTGCCTAATGTTTTCTCATGATTTTTTAAAATATTTTTATTAGACTCAAAGATAGTTTTCTGTTTACCATCCAATTGTAATTTTTTATTTTTTACAAGATCATCAATTTGAGTAATGGCTTCTTTAAATTTTTTCCAGTCTTTCACAGTCGAGTGAACTCTATTCACCACTGCATTTGCAAATTTTCCCCCTTTAGGGATCATGCCTATAACATTTAAAATACTCATCTAATAATATTCCCTTACCATCGGCGGTTTCTTCGGATCCTTATAATCCTCAGGATGGGTAATCCATCCTCCCTGTCTAAATCGCATAACGGCCTGAGTGGTACTATCCACTAAGTCATCATGGTCACCATAAGGAAAGGAAGCACATTCTTCGATAACTTCTCGGGCGTACTCCATCTCCACTGGAGCCCAAATACGGCCGGACTCAAAAAGAGGCGCAACCGCGTTTACTCTACTATGCTTATCATTTCCTTTGCTCGGCGTAAAGTTAATAACTGGGATTCCCATCAATCTTAGCTCATGCGCTAAGGGAAGTCCTGCTGCCTTTGACTCAATAATGACCGTATCGGGTTCCCAGTATTTATAAAGATCAAGTGCCTTGCGCCTTAATTCTGGAAACTCGTATCTCCCTTTAACACTATCCACTAAGATTAAATTGTCTGGACTGTCTTCATTTTCAGAAAACACCCCCCAGGTCGTAATGGCTGAAAAGTCAGCGGTCTCTTTTTTCAAATACGCCGTATCATAGCTTTGAATTACATGTTTCAATGGAGGCATCTTATGAGAATTCCATTTTTGCCACCACTCTCGTTTAATGAGTGCCCCTTCTTCTGAAGTAGGGTTTTGCATGTATTGAGAATTCCACTTGGGTAAAGCAACCGATGCCTTGACACTTAAGAGTTGTTCCAAGTCCCAATACTCTGGCCACACGGGTTTGCCTGAAGGTAAGATCGCAGGAAACTCAACCACCTCCCATTGATCCGCTCTCGGTTCTTTTTGAGCGCTTTGTAAAATGCCGGTTAGATCGCGTGTGTTCCATCTTGTCATAACGAGAACAATTCTTCCGCCTGGCTGAAGTCTTTGTCGTGGTCCTGCCGTATACCATTCGTAAGCTCGCTCCATCGCGGTCTTGGACATGGCATCTTGTTCAGAATGCGGGTCATCAATGATGAGAAGATCGGCTCCTCTTCCGGTGACGGCTCCTTCGACTCCTACGGCAAAATACTCGCCTCCCTGATCAGTCTCCCAGCGACCAGCGGCTTTGGAATCTTCCATGAGTCTAGTTATAAAAACTTTTTTATATTCTTCTGTATCCATTAAGTGTTTAGCTTTACGACCAAACCGTACCGCCAGTTCAGCGGTATGGGTCGCTTGAATAATTTTTAATTTAGGGTTCCTTCCAATCATCCACGCAGGAAGAAGATAAGATGCAAATTCAGATTTTGTATGCCGGGGTGGCATATTAATAATGAGTCTCTTTATTTCACCCGTAGCTAATTTATTAAATTTATCAGCAATCACTTTGTGATGGGACCCCTCTATAAAATCTGGCCACATGTGTTTGACGAACGTTAAGAAATCTCCCTGAATTTCATTTAATGTTTTTTTACGACTCAGTTGAATAAGCTTCTTTTTAGCTTTACGTCTAAGTTCAGGAGGTAACTTTTCTATTTTTTCTACTATTTCTTTTAAAGATAAATTTTTTTGCATAATTTTTTATATTATGGGACCCATAATGTATTTACCAGCATTGACTGTCTAAATCAAGCAATTCAACCAAAAGTAGTGGGACCCCTTTTTAGATTAAATGTTTTAGTGATTAAGGAATTGTCTTTTTTCGGAATGGACTTGGTACCTCTATCAACTTGCTACATATATAATAATATAGATACAAGCTACGAGCCGCGCGCCGCTAGGCGCGAGGCTCTTGAGGACTTAACTCGGTTGAGTTAAATTTGTATTGTTGTATTGTTCTTGTGTGAGTGGTCGCTCTTGTTCAGTTAATCTATTGTACCAATAGAATGGATTGCCATCTCCCCAATATCTTTCAAGTTTAACCCATGCATTTTCTTCTGTTAATCTTATTGGCTCAACTATTCTTCCGAAGTGATCAACTGCTCGTTGACCAAACTTCTCAAACCAATCATTCTGACAGTTCATTGAACACGCATTGCCACCCAGATAATAGAAGCTTGATCTTCTTCTCGTCTGATAAGTCTTGGCGCCTTTAGGACCGCGTAAGCGGTCCTTAGTTCTATAAGTATGGCAGTTTGGTCCTTGGCAATATTTCATTAGTCTAACAAAGTCATATAAGCTTTAGCATTTAATCTACTAAACTTATTTAACCCCTTTTGCATTGTTTTATAATCCTCATCAAACTCCGCTTGTTTAATCTCTATATAGAGTTTGTGTTCTTCTGGTGTTAACATTTCAGATTGACCAGAATAAGGATTAATGGCTTTTATTTTATTTGTCATTCTTCATCTCCAATAGTTTTACCCTAGCTTTTAAATCCTCTATGTCTTGTTTATTTTGTAAGACATTTTGAGATAAAACATCAAAAGATTTACCAAGAGTTTTAATCACATCAGCGACTAATTTTACTGACGCGAATTTCTTATCTAGATTAAACATTATAGTATCTCCCAATTGGTTGCGTATCTATATCCTTGCTTGTCTAAATCCCAATAATGCAAGAATGGTTGATTGTCTTTTTTTCTGTTTCCAAAACCTCTACACTCATCAGTAATAATGCCGAAACGTCTGACCTCATCACCATTTAATTTAAGGTATTTGATTTTGAACTTTTGGTTTCTTTCTATCATTTGTCCTCTTTCTGTTATGTATGGGATTATATGTTAAATCCCATACATTGTCAAGTCTTATTATTGTGCTTGTTGTTGATTATATTTTAATCTAGCCGCTATTTTATCCTCCCTTGTTTGGTTTTTATTCTTCATACCTTTTATTCTATCAGCCAGATTTTTAGGATTGTAGATAACCAAGCCAGTAGAGTTAGTTCTAATAATCTCGGCATCATTAACTGATAGTCCAAGTTCAGTACATAACTCAATCGCTTCATCTAAATATTTATAACCTTTTAAACCAAGTTTAATTTCTTTCATTTGATTTAAAATACTCTCTATCCATTTTTCGTGGCAAGTAATTAAATGTCCTTTCTTTTGTTGCCAGAACATTAGAGTTTGATATTCCTCTTTATTACAAGCGATTGATCTATCTCTACAATATTCACGACCAATCAAATCCAAAACATAATCATTGTTCCACTCTCTTGCATAAGAGGTTTGATTATCACTACCGCCATTAGTTCCAAGATACTTGTCATTAGCATCACGAAACTTTTGTTGGTGTGGATTTCTTTCCTTGTCTTTCATCTCAATATTAATATCAGGATTGCAACCCTCACGCCCTTTTAGTTCATCTCTAAAATAAGCATAGCCAAAATCTTCCGACTTGGAATGTTCCTCACCATTAATATTACCATTAAGTCTAAAATCAAAATGACTTTCAATATACTTATCTTTCATTATTGGTTTGTCGTTTTGATCTCTATCCTCTACCTGACCTTGATATCCAAAATGAAAGCAACTATCTTTCGCAATAGTATCTACGTTCTCAAATTTGTTTTGTAGATGATATGCCATTTTAATATCCTCAGGTGTATAGTGTCGGCTCACTATTTCTTTCGCAAGTTTCCAAGTTATATCTTGTAAAGGTTTTATTTCTTCACGTGCTTGAAGATATTTCTCTTTCTCTTGCGTGTTCTCTTGTTCCAAGTGTACTCGCATACGATTTGCTATCTTATTACGATACTCTTGGTTTAACCTTATTCTACTCATATTATCCTCTTTCTTTTAATTGTTAAAAATAAAGTTATAAAGGACTTGACATGATTAGTCAAGTGTATTATATAAGATAATATGTTATATACAGAGTGTGCAGTTTGTGGATGTAGCCCAAAACCTGATGAATGGTCTTCAATGGTAATTGGGGCTTGCATAGATTGTGGATAGAAAGAGGAAATATGTGGAAATATATTGTTAATGTTTTAGATGGTGAATTTAGCCCATGGCCAAAATGGTTATGGTATGCAAATCTTGGATTGATTGCTGTTTCTATACTTATTATAGTGTGGTTATGGTAGAGATATTTGAGATCTTTTGGGCTTCTCCCATTGAATTAAGAGTTATTATTTTAGGAGGTTTTATTGCATTTGTTCTACTTGCCTATTTTGGCATTAAAGGAACAGACGAGGCAATAGACTTCCAAAATAGATTATGGGAAGAAGAGCAATGGAGAAAGAGGAATAATATTAAATAGAATTTGCTGAGGATATTCTGGCTTCGGCTGGATGATGGTAGGCAAAGGTCAATCGGCGCCTTGATGATGAAACATCCACTGTATTCAATTTAGAGGCGCCCTTGAGCCCAGATCCTAATAGTGACGCGGCCTCTTAAATGAGATTTCATCTGTTAGGATCTGGGGTCAAGCTGAAGAAGTTGCTATAGCTAAATGCAATAAAAAGACATACGTTACTTTTGCTTTTAGCTTGGCCATTAGGGAGTTTGATAATCTCAATTGCGCAGGCAATTGTTAACGGGGTCCTGAGGACTTAATTAACCGGTTTTACTCCCTCTTTAGAATGATTCTAAAGTAAAAGCTTCAAGCCGCAAGCTGCAAGCTTGACAGGTGACATGGGATAATATAAGATAGAAATAGAAAGAGAGGATAATATGTCAACAAGAAGTAATATAGCAATAGAAGATGAGAAAGGAAAAATCCACGCGATTTATGTTCACAGTGATGGATACCCAAACGGCGTCGGTCATTGCCTGTTAGAAAATTATAATTCTTTTAAATTAGCAAAAGATTTATTTCAATTCGGCAATGCTAGCTCGCTGGGCTCAACCCTGAAAGAGTGTTCATTTTACGAGCGCGATTGGGGAAGAGACGAAGAGAAAGCAAGACAATATAATAATGAGTGGTGTTTCCTGAATGATATGTCAGGTGATATCTTTATTGAATATGTTTATTTATTCAAAAAAGGTCATTGGTATGTATCAGAGCAAAAATCACTGAAGGCTCCGAAGGATTACTACGATCAGGACAGAAGGGCGTCTATCTCATACCTTACTAAAATGATCAGGGTTGAAGAACACCCACACTATAAACCAGAAGAAGACGATGGGAAGATGACCGAAAAACAAATGGTCGCTCAAATTGGTGAGTTGTTAAGTAAAAACTTTAAGCCCGACCAGATAATGGTTCAGGGTGGAAGGGTAAACAAAAAGAAATCCAACTAGTATGAAAGAAATTAAATTACAAGTATCCAACATCAGCACGGGTCAGTGGTCCACGCTGCTTCTAGAGTTGAACAGCATGTCCAAGTCCTGGCGCCGGTTCGGCCCTGATATAAAGCTGCAAGCCGCAAGCATCACGCGAATCATAGCAGCGGGCCAGGTGAAAGCCACAAGCCGCAAGCAACGCTTGACAGGATCTAAGGGATAATGTAGGATGGAATTAGAAAGAGGTAAACATGCAAATAGAAAAACCAAAAAAGAAAAAAGTTAAATGGCACGGCCAGACTGTGGTGCTGCCCTTCAATTGTTCTGTCTACCAGGATAAAACAGTTAAGATCGCGAATCGATTCACAGGTGAAGAGACGGAGATGCCAGGATACGCTGCATCAGTCTACGACACGATCATCGGAGCTGAGCGCTTTGAGGCCTGGGACGTTGTCCGGGCTGGGATCGACTGGTTCAGACAGCACTTTCCAGAACAATATATGGTGGTCCTTGATTAATGAGACTTAATTCAAGACGATCACTACTAAGATATTTTACGATGGCGGATGAAGATCTTCCGCCTTCGTATGTTAAAAGCTGCCGGAAGTTTTTAAAAGAAATAAGCGACAAGCAACAAGCTACAAGCTCCAAGCGTCAAGCTTCGGCCACAATTAAAAGGTATAAAAAATTATGTTAAAGAAAGAAGCAAGACAAATCACCGGTGGCCTGTCCGCACCATCCAAAATGCCTGGACCAGCCTATAACCTGCCGGCTACCGAATGCAAAACAGGCGCCAAGCTTGTTAAAATTCCTGGCAGCGTATGCGCAGGTTGCTACGCCCTGAAGGGCCGGTATAGATTCACCAACGTTAGACTGGCGCTAGCTCGTAGAATGCAAAGCCTCAAGCACCCGCAATGGGTTCTGGCCATGACTGTGCTTATTAAAGGGGAAAAATATTTTAGATGGCATGACTCAGGGGACCTGCAGTCAGTGACTCATCTCAAGAACATATTCGAAGTATGCAAAGCCACGCCGGAGACCTGGCACTGGATGCCCACACGTGAGGCACAGCTGCTGAAGCTCCTGGATCCAGACGTCATACCAAAAAATTTAATTATTCGTATGTCCTCTCATATGATCGATCAGGGACCAGTGAAATTCTGGCCCTGGACGTCGACTGTATCCACAGGTGGCAAGACATGTCCTGCCGCGGATCAGGGCAACCAATGCCGGGACTGCAGAGCATGCTGGGACAGGAACACACCTAATGTCATATATCCGAAACACTAAAAAACCTCCACGCGCGCATGGGCCTGAACCACGCAAGCTGCAAGCCTCAAGCCGAAACAACAAAGTTGCAAGCCTCAAGCTACAAGCTTCAAGCCTCAAGCGTCTTAATAATAGACTCAAGCCCCAAGCTACAAGGATCTAGCTTAAAGCCACAAGCAGCAAGCTGCCTAATTTGTGCTCCGTGAAAAAGTTTTAGGTCGCTCTGACCGAGCGACTTTACTAAGATAAAAGTATTCTTTGGATGACGAATATGAAACGCAATTTGATGGGGAGAAAACTTAATTTTATTGGCGCGAGTTGTCTTTAACTCAACAGTAAAAAACTTGCCAGAACTATTATACCCCAATAGATCAGGAGTACCAAGTAAGCTAGTATTTTCAATCCTTGTCCATGTAATTTGAGGTGTATTTCTTTTAAGCTCATACCATAATTTTCTTTCTGGACCCATGGTCTAATTTAAGCCAACAGCTACATTATACAATGAGCTTTGGTTTACCCATTGGAGCGACTTCTTCATGTGTTCTAATTACAATTCGATGAGTTTCTCTGGCACCAAAAATTTTATTTTCAACAAGGTCTACACCCATTACATCATAATGTCTACCATCTGGTGTACGAACTTGCACTCTAGCATCCTGTGCGACACTACTACCTTTTTTCGGTCCAACAAACCGATCAAAGAGCATTATTAAATCTCTACCTTTAAGCACTACAACACTCCAGCTTTACGCATCCTATCAACTGAATCAGAAATCTGTTTTGCCATTTTTTTATTATCATCTTCTAACTCAGTCACTCTCATTTGTAATTTACCATTAAGCTCTTGGTGTTTATCTTCAACACTTAAAAGCTCAGCTAATCGATCCTCCAATGCTTTGATTGTTTTATTAGCATCTCTCAACTCAGGAGAATTAGTCACTGTGATTCCTTTAACTAAAATCATCTCATTAGTTAGTTCTTGATTAGTTTTATGAAGAGCTCTCATTTCTTCTGTCTGTCTCTCCACTTTCTTATGTAGTATTTCGTTCCTTTGTTTCCATACTTCTATGTCTTTATCCATATTGACTTTTTAAGCCAACAACTGTAGAAAGTCAAGTATGGGAGTTCCAGCTAGATTAACAGGTATGCAACGTAAATTTGCAGAATTAGTCGTTCTGTATGAAGGGCGTAAGTTTGATTACGAATGCGCTATTGAAGCCGGTTATGAACCTAACAATGCACGTCCAATGGCCTCACGTTTACAAAATCCAGAGTATTCTCCATTAGTAGTTAAATACATAGGGGAACTTCGAGAGGAAGCACGTAATCGTTTCAAAGTGAATTATGGCAGACATGTGACAGAGCTCGCCAAGATCAGAGATCAGGCTTTAAAACATAGATCATTCTCAGCAGCAGCCAACGCAGAAAATATGAGAGGGAAAGCAGCAGGGTTATATGTAGATCAAAAACACATTCTACATGGAACTTTAGATACCGATAAGAGTGAAGATGAAATGAACAAAGAAATAGCTGAACTCTTAAAGAGTAATCGTAAGATTATTAATATAACACCTGATGATGTTATAGATGCAGAAGATATAAGTGAATCCCAACAATCATCAGAGTTGCCATTAGAAAATAAACCACAATCCGATTCGGATTCCACATAATTATTTCTTTTTCTTCTTCTTATTTTTCTTTTTCTTCTTCTTATTTTTTTTCTTTTTCTTAGGCATTAAATCCTCCTTGTAGATGTTGTACTTCTCTTCACTTAAGTAGTCAATCATGATAGTTTAGTCATCTTTCTAATACATGCCCTAGGAATCATTGTTCTATCCCCATAAGTAAAAGTACCATCCTCTTCTTTGTCATAAGAAGCAAAGACCTTTACAAAGTGTTTGTCTTTAGAGAATACCCAGCCTTCATTTACAGGTGAAGCTATCTTCATTTTATTAAACTGTTTTTCATCTGCCCAACCTGAGTCAGATATAATATCAATCCACTCGATCCGATACTTTGAATACGGGATATCGTTTGACTGTGTTGCGTTTATGATTTTTCTTCTTCTCGGTTTTTTTCGTGCCATAATAATACTCCGGGTTATGAACCTTATTAAACTCGTTCATCCATTCTGAATGACCTGTAAATTTTTTATTACGTCCTACCATATAACACCCCTATAGAACCTTCCAGACTTTTTCTAGTACTTTTAAATCCTTCGCGCACGCGTGGCCCCTATTCAAGTGTAGTATATGGGATATTAACATATCACACCCACGTGATATAAGAATTGTGCATATTTTGGTAGCCTGTAATGATTCTAGGAACATCACGAAGATCACGTAAATCAAAAAGTCAATTTCATGAAATGCATGAATTTTAAAAGGCTCTATATACGTGATCTACGTGATAATGGCGCCAATGCTTACTTTTTGCTATCGTCAAGTAGGGTCTGCAACGTGATAATTTCGTTCTGCATATGGGAAATATCCCTCAAAGACTTCGAAATCATCTGAAACAGGGCATCTAGTTCCTGGTCGCTTGAGCCTGGACTCACGTCACTAGCCAGTAAAGCCATCAGCCTTTTTTCTGCCATCTGCACGCCACTAATTCGCCACATTATAAATCTTTCAGCGATTTTTGTAGTACTCATCTAACCTCCTTAAAAAGTTGTGTTGATGTTTAACGAATTCTCTTCCACGAATGACAAATTTCTGGAAGTAGCAATCGGGGGTACACATCAAAATTACACCCTGATCAATTTTAGTATCATAGACCGCATTATGGGCCATGGCATAAGCTCCTAACTGCATGAAATAATCATCAATCCATTCTCTTCTCTTCGGCTTATTACTTTGTTTAAAATCCACAATCGATTCCGAGTAATCATAAATCCCCACGAGATCGGTAGCTCCTGCGTAGAGTCCTGGGTAATGGACCACCACTTCGGATCCCCATATCTCCGTCAGGTCACCTAATCCATTTTCTATAATTTTTTTAGCCATGGGCTCCGCAATCTTGCCAATCTTGGTTAAATCCATATAGCCCTTACAATCCGGATCAAAATGTTTCTGTAAATAAAAATGCATAGCCGTTCCTCTGGAAGCTGCTAGATCCTTGATTCTGGTCGCTTCGTCCTCGCCGGTCCTAGCGATCCACCGGTCTAAAGATTTACGTTTCTCTTCAGGTTCGGTCGCTTTCAACACCGTGGTCACACTGGGAAGAAGCATATGGGTAATATCATATTCCCCTTTAATACTTCGCTGCGAGTTCGGATACTCAAATTGTTTATTCCAAATCATGGGCCACCCTTAAAAAGTTCTTCCAATCACTGAGTCTGGAATCATGTTTACGGTCATTACATTCCGAGCAACAAAAAATTATATTACCCTTGATATAGGTCTGTTTAGAATTAAAGCGATCAATCGCAAAATTCGTTGAATGTTGGGTTCCTCTAATATTAGGCTTCTTGGGACCCCTTTGTTTTTTTCTAACTAAATACGTCCAGGGCTCATGACAATAGCGACACAAACGTCCGGTTGATCGAGGATAAAGTTCTTTCATATGTTGAATATGTAAATAAAGCTCGGCCCACATTTCTTCCTTCGTAATCGAAGGCATCCAGACTTTCTTTCGATGTTTAATCCGAGAGGGTTTATAAAGATTACTTAAGTAGGTCACAATAAAGCCTCGCTCTGAATTTTGATATTTAAAGTCAGCTCGTTCAGCTTTTCTGGGGAATTTTTTCTGCCAATTACCCACAGATATACCCCACCAATAATTTTCCGTCTTTCGTATAGTTTCCTTGTTGTTTAGCATCTTCATTTCGGGTCCCATAATACGTGGTGTTGACTTCACGCCACGCGTTCGCTAGTTCTCCACAATTAAGCCCGTGAGTCTTTAATTCTATCTTCTCGACTCCGCTCACACTGAGCAGAAGAATAATTACATATTTCACTTAATATAGTCGTATTGGTTATCTCCATACGTGTTGTCTCGGCCATTCCGAAAACTTTTCACGATGGTTCTGTCTTTCTTGTTAAGATAAGTAATCCAACCCGTAAATTTAGGATACTTTATAAATAAACTTTTTAACATTTTTTTATAACTCATCGCTTTCAGTTCAGAGTCAGGTTCTCCTGCTTCGTTGGTAATGGTATAAGTATATCTCATTAATGTTTAGTCTCCTTGGGTGGTGTATAGGGTTCAACTTCGCTTTCCATAATCGTTTGAATCATGGCTTCGTACTCGTCTTCAGCCAACGTCGTTTTATATAAACGCATGGCAATCGCAATATAAGTTGCTGCGACCATTTGAATATTAAAACGATCGGTGTACTTCATGGCATCTTGAAAGATACGATTATATATTTCTTGTAAATCTTTATCTTTAGGAGCCATTTTTAGAGCCCACAGTATTTTTTGTATTAAGTGCATCATCTATAAATTTTTTTGAATTTGTTCCATGCAAATGATCATTGTCTCGGTATCCATTTTCTTTCGCCCATTCTTCATGAGCCGGATAAGAAGTTTTTTCTTCTCTCTTGCCTCCCCACTGCGGTTTCTCTACATACCATCTTATTTTATTTTGAATGTAGTACTCATGTTTTTTGGCTTTCACATAATCTCTTTGAGCATACGTTTTATCCCACGCTTTTCCTTTCTCGCTTTGTCTCCATCTTTTTCTTGCTTGTCTTTTACTTTTACAGTCTGCGTAAATAGCCATTATATTTTATAGAACGAATACTTTAATGTAAGTTCTTCTCCTTTCTTAATATTTCTTAATGTGACTAAATTCCATTTTTTATAATTTAAGGGTTGAGTTGGATTGTCTTCATCAAACATTCTTAATTCAACCTTCGTACAATTGGCATTGTCCTCATGATTTAAAAATCCTCCTAGAGGAGTACGAATAATTTGTTCTCCAATCTTAAGATGAGTCATACCGAGATTGGTCCCTTGACCAATACCTTGTTTAGCAAATATTCCCATTCCTTCGATCGGACTACAAGAAATTTCTACTTCATCCGGCAAAGGTTTGTATTTTAATTGTGAGGGCAATGTCTCTTTTTCCATTCTTTATATCCTCTCTTCCACTCTTCTGAATCTCTTTCTTTCCAACGCTTATCCCAAGCCCAGTTATGAAGTTGACCTGATTTAGCTTCTATGAATCTTAAAATATTATCTTTTAAGTTCCTGTAAATGTAAGACTGTTTTATCATATATGTGTTTCTTTATATCCTTCTCGGTTGACATGATCGTTAGCACATCAACACCATTATAGGCTTTGACGTATGTATTGTGTGATATAGCAATAGAACTACCTGATGCCAGTAGAGCAAATTCACTACACCCGCTTACGAAAGTAAGTATTATAAATAAAGTTATCAACTTCTGCTTGACCATACTTTAGTTCTCCTTCACTTTTACAAGTTGTGCACTGTACTATAGTTTCTTCGTACAATCCATTATGTTTTATATGTCCATTTCCCTTACAATCAGGGCATATTTCTTTATAGGCTGCTTTCATACGTGTTTCCCCTCTCTTCGTTTAGCGGCATAATAGGCGTTGCCAGTTAAACATTGTTTTCTTTTATATTTCTTTTGATCTCTTCGGTATCCTTTTAAACCATTCATATTGGGTAAATCTATATTCAGGATAATTTTCTTTCGCATCTTATCTTTAACATAAAGTGGATTGCGATCAGCCAGTTCACAGATCAAATCAAAATGAAAATGATCGGTCATAAAAAAATGTCTTGCTTGTTCCTTATCGCTTTTTTCTACGTGAGTAGAAAAACAATCATGAGCAGCTTGACTTAAGACTGCTATAAACAATTTTTTTTCTGGACATTCGTTTTTAAGATAATGTTCGGCATGCCCGACGTAGCTGTTCCAACTATTTATTGATTTTCCCATTTGTTTTCTGTTTCTTTTTTCTTTCTATTTCCTTCTCGGCCAAATACTGAATAGTTTTTGATAAACTAATCGGTACATCAAAAACTTCTTTACTCAGTGTTTGAATGTGACTATATGTTTCTTTAGTAAGTGTTACGTTTTTATATTTAGTTATATCTGTCATAAATCTCCTTTGTATATAATGTGGGATAATATATAGAAAAGTCAATAGGCTGTCAAGATGAAATATGTGCTAATTTTGTGGGTTTGTTCCTTTATCGAGGGCAATGGATGTTTACCTCCTTATGAGTCTGAGAAGGTATTTGACTCGTGGTATGAATGTTCTAGAGCCGCTCATAAAGAATCTCTTAATCTTTTACAAAAAATGGGGTATGCCACCGTTAACAAATATCACATAGGAACAAAATATACTTGCAAACCCATACAAATGCTTTGACAATAATGGCAACAATGTGGTACCGATTTGAGATCACCTCTCTATTTCTCTCTGTCTGGAATTCTTTCGGACAGAGGGACTAACTTAAAGGGATAGTTATCTTCCCTGGCCTCTATTTTTGGATCTGCGTGGAATTCTTTTTGAATAGGATTTAGCATGACGTCCCGGTCTTTTCCGTGGGCGTCTTTTTATATGCTTATAACCAAATTGTTTTCTAAGCTTCTTTCGGGCCATCGGTCCTCAATACCATTTTTGTATTAGGATCCCCCATGGGGATGTACGAAATTACTCCGTTGACTTTCTGTTCTAGGTCGGCACCACAACTAACACATCGATAATGACCTGGGCATAATGAAACTAAAACCACATCTTGAAAACAAGTTGGGCAGTTTCCATTTACTACTTCGGCGGATATACGGACTCGGCCTCCAAAGGCATCTTTTCCCCATTCATCATTCATCTTGAAATAGATTAGACCATTCAGAAGGTTCGATTTGACTATTATCTAGATGGGGTTGTTTAATTCCATCATCTACTTCTACTTGAACGTCTGTTGTCTCCTCCTCGTAAGGTACGTGTCCAATAAAAAAAGATTCATCTTTCATTCTTTTTGGACCGGGTTTAGGTATAATGACTTCGTTAGTTATATATCTTGGTTTGACCATATTTTACTCTACCATATTTTGCATATGTTTCAAAGGTTTCAGTTTTTTACGATTATATTTTTTCTTATTAGCTTTGATTCGTTGACGGAATAATCTGAAGCGTAGAAGTTGAGCGATGTAGTTTCTTTTTTTGGGCATGATCGATAGTTGTAGCAACACAACTTGCTAGAAGATAGCACATTATAAAAATATAGATGGGACCTTTAAAATCTAATTGCAATTATTTTTATCTATATCAGCTGGTTTTTCACCAGAGAAAACCCAAAACCAAGAGGAAATTTTTGTTCCTTCTTGAGTATAGGTACATTTAGGCCCAATCGAACAGGCGCTTAAAGCAAATAAAAGAGCTAGTACTAAATAAAATTTATTCATTATTGACATGCCTCACATTCATTGGTGTCATCTATTACCACACCTTCTGGTTCTTTGCAACGACAGTTCTCACAGTGACATACACCTTTAGAAGCTGAATGAGCCCCTGTATTACAGTGACAATCACAATTACAATTTTTACATTTATTCATTTTTTTCCTCAATTCCGTAAAAGAATCTGTCTGAATCTTCCGTTCTCCACTGGGTAGTATTTTCAACAGTCCAATCACTAGTTTGTACCTTCCAATCGGTTGGAACCTCATCTTTCACAGTGAAAGATGGAATGCTCCATATTAATCTATTATTTGGTTGAGCTGCATAGTTGCCATTTTCTAATGCCAATATGTGTGCGCACTTATGTTCTTGCGGTATTTCCGAATGATCGGTGTCTACTATATTACTCTCTGGGTGGGCCCAGTCAACTGTGAAAAGATAGGTGCCATGATACCATTTCTTATCTTTTCCAATATATTTTCCTGATTGTCCTAGAAGGATATCATAAGTACAAATACCAGGATAGTAACTAAAACAATTCCAAAGCTCCAGCTCGTCAAGTCGCATCCTAGGAACTTTTTTGACATCAAAGCCTCTTTGTATGAAGGCAGATATTGGTAAACGATAGAAGACAGCACCATTTTCCATAATTGCATGAAAGAGTAAAGCTTTCCCTGTAATAGATGCCATCCCAAAGATGAGACAGTCTTCAACTTCTCCCACATGTCCGGAAAGGTCATATAAATATTCTCTTCTTACCTGCGCATAGGTTGCAGGTATATTTACGTTTAAGTAAGCCATTCAACATAAAGTCCTAAAATGTTTGATTATTAAAATGCTGCTATAATTAATATAACAAAAACTATACCAACTCCGATCACAATTTTTCTATGATCTTGCCATATGTGTTTAAGTGTTTCCATGTTTCCTCCTAATGTATTTCGCCCCAGTTTTTTCCTGACTCGTAGTCTACCTTATTAGGTATATCAAGTTCAACTGCTGATTCCATTACTTCAACAATGTGTTTTGCTTGTTTATCACTTTCTACAGAAATGTCCAGTTCATCATGGATTTGAATATGGGGAATAATTCCTTCTTTATAGAGTTCTAACATACATTTTTTAGTCATATCTGCCGCAGATCCTTGTATTAATTTATTTAATGCTTTGTATGTAAAGGCTCTTTTAATACCAGGTCCATGTTCGAGTATAGCTTGTTCATGAGGTAAAGCTTTATGTATTCCAAAATAATTTGGTTCCCATAAATGGAAACGACAAAGACGACCCAGCAACGTACGGATTTGTCCTCGTTGTTGTGCTCTCTGTGAAACAGCATTCATTAATTGTTTCACGAAAGGAACTCTGGAATGATAGGTAGCAAATAAGTCATCAGCTTTTTCTTTACTGACTCCTAACTCTGCTTGAAGTTTAGCTTTACCCATTCCGTAAAATAATCCTAAATTAATTGTCTTGGCTTGTGTTCTAGGAATCTGAGCCATTTGTGCAACAATGTCATGAAAGTCAGCGTTGCCTTCTTTATAAGCGTCCACCACGGTGAAGGCCGAAGGCAACTGCTGAAGAGATGCATAATGTACAACCAGCCTCGGTTCTTGCTGATTATAATCAAAGCATCCCCACACGCACTTCTCTTCGGGAATGAAAAGGGATCTAATCATTGGTCCGAGATCTTTATTACGTGCGGGAATCTGTTGTAAATTAGGATTTGAATATGAAAATCTTCCAGTGACAGTACCACCTTGATCTGATCTTATTTGATTAATATCTGCATGGATTCGGCCTTTGTGTTCATGTTTAATAATGGTATCTATAAAAGTAGTATGTGCCTTGTTTATCTCCCTTGCTTTTGCTATTTTATGAACTAACGGATGTTTATGACTAGCCAAAAAATTTTTAGTAAAGGAAGGTGCTTGTGTTTTCTCAGTTCTTTCGTAAGGTAATTTTAGTTTATCAAAAACTGATGCAATACTTCGTGCAGCCCATATTTGAGCATCTATTTGTGTTTCTTTTTTTATCTCTTGCAGCAATTGTTTTTCTTCTGCAAGTAATTTTTGTTTCAGCTTATGCGCATTTTCCACGTCGACGCGAACGCCTTTAAATTTCATATCTACTAAACAAGGAAAGAGATCAGATTCTAGTTCAAAAATAGATTCTAGATCCTGGTTGCTTAATTCTTGTCTCAATTTTTTCCATAACTCGTACGTGACTTCAGCATCTCGTTCTGCATAACTGCCTACATACATCGCTGGCAACTTCCACATATCGGCTTTCGGATCAATCCCCCATTCTTTGGCTCCAGCAACTAACGCGGCTTCATCTTTTCCATAACCAATATATTCTCTTCCTAAACTATTTAAATCATAACGCATTCTATTTTCATTAATTAAAGAGGCAGCGGTCATGGTATCAACAATAGGTCCATTAATTTTTATTCCCATGGCACGAATCCAACACACATCGTACATGGCATTATGAAAAATTTTTATAGCAGGAGATTTACACAAGTCACTAAACCATTGAATTACTTCACTTTTTTCAAGGTTGCCTCCTCCTTCATGATCAAAAGGAAAGTATCCTTGATAGCCTTCTGTGGCTACCGCAATCCCTACAACTTTTCCATTACCAATAACAGAACCTGATCCTCTAGTTTTTAAATCTGGATCCGAAGTTTCTAAATCAATTGCAATTTGTTGACGTGATGTAAGATCAGGAAATTCTTCTGGCTTCACCCATTCTGTTTGAGGTTTGAATAAAGGAATCTGCATTATTTCTTTTGAGCCTCCTCTTTGGTTATTCCTGCATTACGATATTCTTCCTCTTCTGTCATCGGAGTCATGTCAGGATCTTTAGATGGAGTTAAAGTAAAACCATGCGGTAATGGTAAAGCGTGATCGCCGTAATCTCTCTCTATAATCATATCTATATAATGTTTTGCTTTTTCTAGATCTTGAACTTCTCCTTTATGTTTATGCCTGCAGATATATTTAATAGCATTCCCTTCTGCAAAAGGCAAATTATTTTCATTTATAAATTGGGCTGGCTGAATTTTCATAGACTTATAGTGGGATCCACCAATTTGTTTTTTATATACTTTCATAGTTTAAATTCCTTACTTCGATCCTTGCATCGAATTAAATATAAATTTTGACTGCATCGTGTTAGTCCGACGTACCAGACTCTTTGTTCTTCATCCTGTTTCATTTTAGTTTTCGTTGCTCCTTTTATTGTGTTGCTGGTTTGATTTTGAAGAATCACTACATTAGTGGCTTCTCCTCCTTTTGAACTATGGAGAGTAAGAACTTTAACTCTAGGTTTCAGACGTAGATCTTCTCCATTACTTCTCATGGTTCTGATATAGGTTTTAGTTTGGGGGCCCACTGCTGTGAAGGCATCATACCATTGAAGTTTAGAATCTAATTTATATTCTTTTTTTAAATCATTAAGTTTAAAAAGCTTATCTTCTGTCTCTTTAAATTTTTTATTAAAACGTTCTAAAAGTCTTTGAACTTCTATGGTATTAAGTTCTTTACCTTTTTTCCAGGATTCCCAATTTAAAATATCTCGATAAAGAGTTTCATTTATACTTCGTCCATTTTTAGTTTCAAAGTAAACACCACGTTTTCTTAAATCTTGAAAAATAGGTTTTAATAAATCGTTCGTTCTAGCCAAAATGTACCAATCTCCTTTAGAAAGATTTATAGAATCCATAGAAAACAAAGTTGTAATTGTTCCTTGCTCTGCTTTTGGTGTATTCCAGGGTTTCTCTAGTCTTCCTAACTTAATATTATCTAATCGATCTAGAGCTCTACTATGTACTAATCGCGGTACTCGTTTAGATTGTTTAAGAGGTATTTCAATTGCATCAAAACGAATAAAAGAATCTACATCTGCGCCGGCCCACCCAAAGATTGCTTGATCATCATCTCCTGCTATGTAAGTATCATTAGTGTATTGCTGTAAAGCTTGTATCATTTTCCATTGTAAAAGAGAGAGATCTTGAGCTTCATCAATAAAAATTACTTCAAACTGAGGAACTTTGGCATCAGGTAATTGGATCTGATTTATAAATCGATTAAGCATGTCATTATAATCAATGAGTTGGTAAGTATTTTTGTAGTCTTCTATATGTTTAGCAACCACTTGAAGTTTGTCTCTTTCAATTTTTCCCAGATGTTCATTACGATCTAGTTGATCTAAAACACCGATCTTTCTGACGGTAGCTAAATTAATGAGACTTAAGTATTCACTATTAGATGTAAAAATTCCATTGAATTCATTGTTTTCATAGGTAGCATATTTAATTCTTAATCCACACTCTTCGCCGATAGCTTTGTAATGTTCTTCTTGCATTACATTTTCCTCTTGAAGTCCGAGATATTTAAAAGCAAAAGAATGTAAAGTTCTAAAATGTTTAACATCTTTTTTGTCTAGTTCTGGAAAAGCTTCTAGAAACCTGTCCCTTGCTTCGTAAGCCGCTTTACGAGTAAAAGCAAAATAACCAATACGATCTAAAGGGATACCTCTATTTTTGTATTCAATTACTTTTTCTAATAGCGTTTGAGTTTTACCTGTTCCCGGAGGACCTATCACTTTATAGTTCATTAATAATTAGGCTCCTTTCTCTCTGGTTTTTTGTATTCTATTTGATCTACTTTCATTTGTTTTAGTTTTACAACTTTATGTGTTTTGTTATCGATGTTATAAGAGTGATCAAACTCTGCTCCTAAGTCTTGTTTCATTAAAAGCCCTGTATCTGTTGAATCTAGTTTCCATTTCGTAGGTAAAGTTTCAAAAAATGAAGGAAAAAGAAAATAATGAAAACCTCCTTCACTCCAACATAAACCTCCTTTAATATCACTTCTTGTTTTGGCTTGTGTTGAATTAACACAAAAAGTGTAAAGATGTTGGTAAAGTTGATCTTTGGTTTCTGTTCCTGGAGCTGGATAAACTCGTGTAACATTTTTCATTACTAAATTTAAAAAAGCTCGGTATTGTTTAGGAGGAAGAGGGTCTGGATAAAATCCTGCTTGTAACCAAATTAAATCTAAAAGTTTCTTTTGAGTTGTAAAAATATCAGGATTGGATGCTTCACATTCCTCCGGTTTACCATCTGGTTTTTCCACAGTAAAACGAAGCTTAGGTGTGGTACTTAAAATAACTTGGAGTCCAGAGATTAGAGGAAAAGTAGAAGTGGTATCAGATTTAATTCCAAAAGGTCTTTTAACACAAACATGTTTCATACATACTTTTGAAATAACTTCATCATTACACGTATGATTAGCGGTATCTTTAGTCCAATATTTTATTTTATCATTAATTTTTTTAAGAGGCCAAGGAACTGCAAAATACTTATTAGCTTCGTTAACTTTGTCTGGCCAATCTTCTCCATATTTTTTCTTAGCAAAGACCATATAGTTATACATAAAACGATCTCTACCATCTCCAATTTTAGTTTTAGAAAGTCTTTGTAAACATGGTGGACCATCTTCAAATTCTGGATCTCCGCCTAATAAAATTTCTGTCTCGACTCTAGAGATAAGTTGTTCTAATTCTTCAGGCATCAGACGTGAATCCATACTTGACTTGAGAAATTGTTCTAGAGAAAGAGCAATATTATTTTTGTCTAAGCCATAACGTTTGGTATTTTTATGATCGAAGTAAGGAAGGTTAATAAAATTTCCAGATAAGTTTCCATGTTCGTCTGGTTCAAGTTCAATTTGTTTTGGATAAATTTCTGTAGTTCTTTCTAGTTCAAGGGGTAATAGTAAAGAGGCCAAAGAATCTCGCATAGTTTGAGCATCGACTGGTTCTTTTAAAAATAAATAGATATGAAGACCTCCACTTTTAGATCTACATGGAACTAAAGGTAGTTTATATTTCTCTATATAAGAGAGAAGAAGAACTATATTAAAATCTTGATAATTTTCAGGATCAACATCAATACACCCAAAGTAAGCTTTACCTTCTTTGGTGCAGGGTTGAATTCCAATTGATATTTTTCCGTCTAAATGTTTTTGGTAATGAATAGGTTGAATAGGTTGCTTAGACCAGATGTATTCCGGTTTAATCTTATTTCTTTCTTTATCAAACTCTACTTTGGCGTGTAGTTTTATTTGCCCAAAGTTTTCTTTGAGTCCAGTAAATAGCTTTATAAAATCATCTATCATAATCCCTTTCAAGAGGGCGGGTTAAGTCTCCCGCTCCCGCCCTGTTTTAA
>VTLG01010526.1_pt1 | contig 26420 bp, 28 predicted proteins | sample 4694571 | NCBI WGS metagenome assembly VTLG01 (sample SAMN12604809, study PRJNA352737) | marine metagenome | biome: ENVO:00000447; feature: ENVO:00000209|ENVO:00000569|ENVO:01000036; material: ENVO:00002151; isolation source: viral sequences binned using virsorter ...
TCAACTTGTTCATAATCGGTAGATACTGTTTGATAATCTTGGTCTTGATACCAGTGTCCTGTAACATTATCTTTGCAGCCTCTACATAGTTTCGTTCTTCTTTTGCAGACTGTCGTTCACCGTCAATCTTCTTGTGTTCATCTTTTAGGTTTTTCAGTTTGTCAGTATCAGTCTTACTGACACCGCCACCGTTGAAAGATTGTATCTCTGTTTCTAACTTGGTGTTAAACTTTTCAAGTTCAATAATAGATGTATTCAGCTGTGCAATAGATAGCTGGTTATCTCGAATCTTGTCTACAATCTCTTTGATCTCTTTCAGTCTTTCTTTCGTTGAAGATAGCTCTGACTTCATTTTGTCCATACCAGTTTGGTACTTGTCAACTTCCTGTTTCTGTTGCGATGACATTTCTTTCTTGAACACTTCATCAATATGTTGCTGACACGTTGGACAATCTGCGTTATTGTCAAAGAAATCCATCATCGATGCGTGTGACTTATGTTTCTCTGCAAGTGTCGCACGAAGATCTTTAAGCTTTGTTTCTTTTTGTTCTACCTCGTTTTGATCCTTTATCTGTTCCAGAAAAGTTGTATTTGTATTTTCTAATTCCTCACGTTCACTAGTTCTGGATTGAATTGCTTTTGTGTTATTCTTTATTGATTCTTGCTTAGTCTTAATTAGTTTGTCTTTATTCCTTTTCAAATCGTCAATATAGTTCTCTTGCAGACTAATCTTCTCAGTGGTTAACTCATATCGATTGTCGGTTAATACTAATTCCTCTTGCAAATCTTTCAACTTGAGTTTAAGTAACATATTCATCAAAGAGAAAATCTGTATGTCTAGTATTTCTTCTACAACCTCTCTGCGATGTCGAGCCTTCAGTTGCATAAAAGGAATGAATGTCGAACTACCAAGTATGACTACCTGTGTAAATGACTGATAGTTTAATTTTAGTATTTGTTGCTCAAGTATCTTTTGATAATCCCTGACGTTGGCTTCCTGATTGAGTGGTTTATTATTATTGTAAATCTCAAATACATTCGGTTTAATACCTCGCACTACCTTATAGTTACGAGAACCAACTGTAAACTCAACCTCAACAAGCAAACCACTACCATTGATTGAATTAACCAACTGTGGCTTGTTGATGGAACGAAATGGTTTACCAAATAAACCAAAACACAATGCATCAAGAATAGTTGACTTACCAGAACCATTCTCTCCAATGATTAGTGTTGACGGGTTTCGGGTCAGTTCAATTTCAGTAAAAGTATTTCCCGTGGAAAGAAAGTTCTTCCACCGAACCGTTTTAAATTTTATCAAAGAAAAGACTCCAAAGTAGCTACATCCTTACTATGAATGTTAACATTTTTTTCATTATATTCCGTCATGTCCGAATCAATATAAGGCAACTCTTTTAATTCTACCTTACCTTGTTTCGTAGATTTTTGCCATTCTAAATCACTATGTTTAGGATATTTTAAATTCCATTCCACATTTGATTTTTTTAATAATTTTCTAGATTTTTTATCTAAAGGCAAAATGTAACGAAACTGTTTACCAAATATCTTACTGACACCTTTATAATCAAGAAAGTCTTGGGTCAACCAATATATTCTTGGTTTTCCAGTTTTTTCATCTACTTTTTTACCTTCAAAAAAATCTGGTTCACGTTCCATTTTAAAATCATAATTTTCTAAACACAATCTCTTACTAGAACGTGGGTGTATCTTTTCACCCTTATCACTAATATAAATTTGTGTCCAGATAAATCCACCATACAAAAAATTTGCAGCTTGGTACACATACCCAGGCTTACCCATAATACCGTCCGCCCAAGTGTACAAGAATTTTTTTTCTGGACAATGTTCCTTCATCCAGTTAACAACACCAGATAACATTTGAGATTCAGAGTTTTTTGGCATTTCTGGTTTCATGCACATTTTACCAATCTCATAATAATCTTTCGTATCCAAACCATCGAAAAGTTTTGCAATGGTAGCCTTTGGTTGAGTTCCCCAACCTAAAGTTAATACACCAACCATTTCATCTTCCAAAAAACAACCTAGAAAATGTTTGGTAAGTCTAGGCATTACTTTGGAATAATGATAAGTTTGAATCAACTCCGTAGAGTCATATCGACTAATTTCTTTTATTTCAAAATTATATTTCATTATAAATTAGTTGTGTTTTTCTACCAGAATATATATTTCCATAATAAATTTCGTGTTCATTATTTAATATTTTTTTAAAAGGATATGATGTAGCATAATATTTTGTATTTTCATCTAATTCTTTTTTATCCCAATCATTTTCTGTTAAATAAATACCAGCACAAAAAAGTTTTAAAGTAATATCGTTACAAAAATATGTTTCGGGAAACATTTGCCAAGAAAGTAAAACATAATATCCTGGCCTTTTTGATAATTTTCCCCCTCTCCATGTATTTGTAGTAGTAGATTTTATTTCAATAATATTACCATAATTTTTATACGGTGTGAACAAAGTTACATCTGGTTTGTTATCATCACCTTTAGCTGGTTTTGAATTATCATAATAATCAGATACAATGGTTTCAAGTAATCCTGACATATCCTCAGAAAGTGATTTTCTATTTTTAAAAAGTCTAAACTTTTTATATGTTTCCACTAAACTTTTAAAATTAGTTGATAATTCAACCAACATTTCTTTTGTTATAAGGTTTTCACTCATAATTCCAAGTCTTGTGCTTCAGTATATAATGACCGCATCATATTTTTGAGTCGGTCTTTGTCAAGATTAACACTAAGGTCATCAATGTATTTTCCTAACAATGTCATTGTATCTTCTGTATTCTCAACGATGTCATCAGACACAGTATTTGCATCAAGGTCTGAAAAGTCCTCAATGATTTTCACCTCATGACAATCAGCTAGAAGTAATCGGTCAGTAAACTTGTCGAACGCATATAGGTCTTTCTTGTTAACGACAATCAGTTTGACATACTGGTTTCGATATTGCTTAACGTCGTGGTTCTCAAAATTCTCGATACTATCATCGTAATAAATCTTACTGAACATTTTATATGGGTTTACAATGCGATGTAGTTCTCTTGTATCTGTATCAAATACATGAAACCCTTTTGGATCATTGTAGTCGCTCCAAGTAATTTCATATGGGCAACCTAGATAATAAATTTGTCCGTCATCAGACTTGTGATGAAAGTGTCCACTCATTACCGTATCGAATTTTAAAAATTCTTTCTTTGATAATCCACCTTGAGATTCATATCCCTTATACATCTGGAATCCATCAATTTCCAAGTGACCCAACATTGTGTCAGCTCGAGTTTCATCCATCATACCCATTGCATAAACTTCATTTTGTGGATTAATCCACGGCATCAACAGTATCGGAAATCTATCAAAGTAAACCTCCTGTGCTTCTGCATAGATGTGAACATTGTCAAATTTATCAGATAATAACTCAGTGAGTGAGTTTACATCATTTGTATTTTTAAAATAGATATCATGGTTCCCCACAAGCATATGCAGTTGCACCTCAAGATGATTGAATGGTGCGATGAACCGCTCTCGGAAATCTTTTGCAATACGATAAGAGATATACTTCCGTCTGTCGAGTACATCACCTAAATGGATACAATGTTTTATGTTGTTCTGTTGTAAAAAAGGAAAAAATATACCTTCATAAAATTGGTAAAAGTAATCATTAAAATTTAAGTTATCATTACGAGCACCGAAATGGGTATCGGTTATCAATGCAATCTTCAAGTATCAGTCTCCATAAAATTTTCCAAACCTTTAGTCTTTGATTGAACTTCCTTTTTTTTTGTTTTATATACAGCTTCATCGGGCACCATAATCATTGGATCGAAGCCCTGTACAGAATATTTTGTATCGTCACCTTCTAATGTAACGTAATTTATATATTCTTGATTCTCAATCATCTTATGTTTGATGTGAGTTTGCTTCTTTTCTTTTTGTATTCTACGGATAAATGCGTAGTATATAATTTGTGTAAAATATGCAAAGGGGTTCTTGGATTTTTCGGGATTAAAGTTATGTATGTATTGCAAACAATTTTCTATACCATCAGAAATCATTTCCTGTTTGTAAGTATAGTTAATAAAGTTTGGTCTATATGAAAGTCCGTTTGCAATTTTTAAAAAACATTCGCCAATATAATTTGTAACTTGTGGAGTTGGCTCTCCCGCTTCTTCTGCTTCTACGCACTTTTCATTCCAATCTTTTAAAGCCCCTAGAAACTTTACATTGTCAACATAATGAACTGTTTTCTTTTTAGCCATTATTATTTTCTTCGTCCTTTTGTTCGTGTACAATTGTACTTAATTAACTATACACTATACACTATAGAGTATGGTAATGTCAAGTGATTGACAATGCCCTAACTTATCTGTATAATTCTATATGACCAGAGGGGAATAGTACTAATGAATTGTTCTATTATGTTTCTTTAAAAACTCTGATGTTTCCTCTAGCAACCTTTCCAATTCATCTTGTCTGTTCCAAGCGTTTAAATTTTCTTCTATACTCTCTTCCAATTGAATTTGTGATAATTCTTCACTACTTGGTTCTTCTATATCTTCTGTAGTAGATGTAACTAATTTCATTTTTCTTATATTTTGTAGGATATATTCATAATACTTACTCATCCCTAAAGATGCTGGAACCATTGTCACAATTGTAGCCTTATTAATTGGAATATCCTTTTCATCTGTAAATGGTTGTACCCATCGAGTTAAAGCTAAACCCTCTTCAATTCCTGCTTCAGTTACACGGCTCATAATATCCATTTTTAGGGGTGCAGTTACCTCTAGTATAATATCACTTTTATTCTGATCTTTAATATCGCAAATAATATTTTCACCATTTGATAATTTTATTATTTGGTAATTAGTATTCATAGTTTTACTCTGTCGATTTTATAATCGAATTGTTCCTCGTTGTATATATTTATTCGTTCATAAAAATGGTTTAATGTAAAGTTCCTGTGAGTTTTGTGTGTGAGATCATCGGAGATGTCGAAGAGCCTAACGGCACGTTTAGTTGCAGTCTTACGCAATCCCCGCCCAAGCGATTGTAGCACTCTAATCTTAGATTTACTTGGGCTTGCGAACACGATGTTATGCAAGTTCCTAATATTAACACCAGTACTAAATGTACCGTATGACGCAACAATGATAGCATTTTTCTCTTTCTCTGTAATTGCACGAATATTTTCTCTTGTTTCTGCGTTTGTTCCTCCGTAGACAAAGAAAACCTGTCTATCAAAGTTCTTCATTTCATCATATAGAAATTTACCATGTTTTAAAACAAGTTGAAACAAACAAAGTGTGTTTCCTTCCAGATTATCGCAAAGGTTAATAATAAAAACATTACGCCTGTCATGCCCCACCAAGTAGTTAATTTCTTCAGCATAAGATAATCCTTTTATTTCTTTGCTTTCTTCTTCTGTATGTTTTAAAACGATACATTTTATTTCTAAGTCAGCTAAAGTTCCTTTATCCATCAACTCTTTTGTTGATGTAACTTTCTGCACAGAACCAAACAACCCCTCTAGTATTAGTTGATGAGTTTGTGTTCCATCCAAAGTTCCTGTCAATCCGAACCTATATTTACACATATCAAGTTTTGTCAATATACTGGTAAGAGATTTTGCTTTATACAAATGAGCCTCATCACCTATGACACAACCAAACTGTTTGAAGTATGGTTTTTTCATTTTGTATAAAGACTGCCATGTAGAGATAACTACTGACTTATCAGTATCCTTTTCATGTCCAGCATATATACGGTGTAAATAATTATCACTCCAACCATAATCAATAAAATCAGAATACATTTGTTCTACCAATGATGTGGTTGGAACAAGAATTAGTATCTTTCGTTTCTCTAATAAAATATTATAGTATCTTACAATCGCATAAATGATTAACGATTTACCAGAAGCGGTAGGGCTAAGAAATAAATTACGATGATTTCGTATTGCTGTAAATACGGCATCAATCTGGTAATCACGGATGTCCAGAACCTTTCCATTGGAAGTGGGCCTGAGAGATTTAATAAAGTCTGCCGTCGTATTTCTCTGTAAATTGAGCTTCTCATCTTTTACTTCTCCATCTAATATATATTCGACTTCATTTGTTGAACAAAATTGTTCTATGTAAGGTAACAGTCCAACATAAATTTTTCCTGTTTGTATAGAAAATAATCGTATCTTACCGTCCCAAACTTTGTTGCGATACGCAGGCATAAACTTAGCGCCTGGCACTTCAAACGTAAAATAATCTGACAACTCTCTTGCAAGTCCAGAGTCAACATCAATTTTCAAATATACTTCGTCAAGTTTAGATATGTGCATTTTGCAAAGTATTCGGTTCACCGTAATCGCCTCTAACGATTACATTCCATGATATGCTAACTCTCTCCACCTTAGTAGGTGGAACCCAATGCATCAACCAAGAAGGAAATATAAATCCAATACCCACTACAGGATTAAATTGAATCATACTAGAGTTATTCCAGTTAGATTTGTTTCTTGGTCTAAATGTTGATGCTTGTGGCCGTGGATCAAAAAATTGTATCGGAGAAGCTTCCTCAGATGCTCGTAGATAATAAACACCAGATAATATATTATTAGAGTGCGTATGTGGTGGATGATCATCACCCCTTAATAAAGTGTTCCCCCACATATTTGTTATCTCTACGTTTTCATACTGATACTTATCTGTATCTAAAATATGTTTGTTACACTCTAAAACTCTTTTACTAAAGTCTCCGAAGGCTAGATGCTGATGTAACTCATCTCCCGCATTTTCAAACTCAATAACATTTAACATATTCATATGGGAATTTGCATCTTGGTATCCCTTAAATTCATGAATCAATGTTGAAAAACAATGATAGGTTTTTACATTAACCATGATATCACACTCCACCTTGTACCATAATCTATTTTGTTTACCTTGTGAGAAAACATAAAGTTAGACGGAAAAATAATCGCAGATCCTTTACTGGTTTTGTATTCATTATCTGCAACCACAAATTCTCCACCTTTGTAATCTTCGTTTAGGAAAAGTAATACTGACAAGTGGGGATAACCATATTGTTGGCCATGCGAGTGATGGATATTGTCTATGTGTTCCGACATAAAACCACCACTACCGTAACGGTTTACTCTGAAATCTGTATATCTCTTACAGATAACCTTGTGAATTTTTTGATAGATACTAAGGACGTTTAATGTGTGTTCCTTCATTTCCTCGTAATACTTTTCATTAACCCGAAACCATACATCGTCCATAAACACCCTCTGAGAACTCTTAGGACTTGTGCTATCGTGCGTAGAATATGTAGATGGAGACAACTCCTTACTTTCTATAGTATAAGATATAATGCCATCACAAAGTTCATCGGGGACTACATTTTCATAGTAACCAATCCACTTCCCAAGAAATACACTCATATCATTCCAGCTTCAAACTGTCTCCAACTGATTGCATTTTTAATATCCCATTGTCGATTAGTAATCGATTTGAGAATACCATCAATATATTTAATTACCGATTCCAGATATGCAACTTTGTGTTCCGATTTGATAATGTCCTCGTCAGACTCTATGTAAACGTGTAAATCTGTTTTGAGAACTTTTAGGTCAAAGGGTTTGGTCACATAAATTTTTGCATCAGACTTACCACCGTAGTATTCCCATTTCTCACGATATAAAACCTTATATTCACCTTTTGCTCGATGTAACAAAAGTTCAAAATTTGTTTTGTAGTCTAGATATTTGGAATAGAGTTCTTGGTTTCTTAGGGATTCGGTATCTAATCGCTCATCATTTATTGTCAGGTCTTTTTCAACCTGAGCTTTCAATTCATCAAGGGTCATAAAGTCTCCGTTATAGTGTCACAATCTCATATATTTTATAAGTAAAATCTGCGCTTACAGATATATATTCAACATCTGTTGCGGTCTGTGTCATCTCCAATGCTCCAAGTGAAACAGGATATAAATCTTGAAAACGAACCTCAACCACTGGATTATTTTTATTAGTCAGCATGGTAAGAATCGCATCGCCAAACATTCCTCTTGCGGGTGTTGAGGGTTGAACATCACCAATGTCACCACTTGTACCTTGTGTTACAATCGGTGTGCTTGCTGTTGCAGATCTAAACTCAGAAAATTGCGTTCTGCTTTTAGGGAACCCGATTGCGGTCATCCATTCGTGCAAGGAAATATAATTTTCAAGATACTCATCAACAATAAAAGTTATTGAAAGATTTTCATAACTGAGGGTATCACCCATCATTGGTATTTCTTTATATGGAGTTGACATCACTGCATCACCCAAACTTATCGCAGGCACATTTGCAGCTGTGGTAAAAAATTCAACTTTGGGTAGTTGATGAATGTTAAACTTAAACTGTGTTGGACTCAGATAGTCTAATTTATCTGGTTGCCGAGATATCGGTGATGTTGAAGTAGCCATAATACTATTTATAAGTTACTTTAATATCAACTATATTTTCGATTAACTGGCTTGAGTCCGAAGGCAGTTTGAAGTGCTGGTTCTTTTGAAGTTAACTCATCATAACGAAGATGCCAAATCTTCAAGTAGTTATAAAAAGGAACGTTAGGATATAAGTGGTGAATAAGATGGTAGTTCTGAAAAACCATTAGCGGTGTAAGAATCCATTCCCAACCTTGTCGTACAGTAGATGCCTGATATTTATTATCATGTGCTGAAATGTCTGCTGGGTGGTGTGGTAGGAATACAAAAACAAAACCAACTAATGCTAATCCTATACGCGATGGTAAAACCCAAAGTAGCAAAAATTCATATCCAAATCCAAGAGTAACAAATGCAGTTATTATACTAATTAGCAGAGCTATATAAATTAGAACCGCAAAACCATGCCGCCGAGCAACTACTCCCCCCTTTAACCACTCTTTAACAAATATGGATATGTAGTAAACATCGAAATTTGCCCATCGTAGTGGTAGAACCCACCACTTTCCATGATGCATAAAATTATCTGGATCGTTAGCACATGTCGTATGACCGTGATGATTCAAATGAATCCATCTTGCTATTTCCAAAGGAGCTAGAGGTACTAACATAAACAAGGAAATCCGACCTAATAAGTCATTTACTAATTTGTTAGTAGAAACAGTTTCATGAATAGATTCATGAAGTAGTGAGAAAAAGAAATAAAGACAGACTCCATTTATTAGAGTAGCAAGAAGAAACGGTATATTGCCATTAATAGCAAAAAAGGAAGTTAGTCCAAAAGTCAAAGAACCAATCAGAAATAAAATTACTGCTGGCCACGATAGCAAAGGAGTTTTAGAAAGCTTTCTTAAATATTTTTCTTTATTAAAAATTTCACTATTCCCCCATATTTTCCTTAGTACTATTTATAATAAAAAAAGGGGGTCAAATTGACCCCCTTTAACTTGTGGTTGGTTACTCCAACTCTTATTATTACATAAGGTTCGTAACTTTAACCTTCCTGTAGTACTTGTTAGTCGCACTCGAAATCGAGATTGCACCTTCAGCAGATGCAGCAACTGTACCAGTATGGAAAGGATTAGCAGCAATACCATATCGGGTCTTGAAGCCAATCTTCGGCTGGAAGGTATGTTCTCCAACTGCACGAACCATTTGTAATGGGACGTATGGGCAGTAGAACATTCCAGCATCATACGGTGAAGTACCTTTGTAACCTACAACATAGTACTGTGAAGCAGCTACGTTTGCAGCGTAGGGGTCAACATAAACTTTGTAGCGTCCGTTAAGAACACCAGCAAAAGTTGTAGTTGTGTCGTCTACGTTTAGGTTATTGGAAAGAGCAGGAGTATAATCCAAAACTCCAGACATTTGCAATGCAGATGCAACATCAGCAGAACAAAGAATCATATTACCCTTTCCTCTACGAGTCTGTTGACCAACTGCGTTTGCATCTCTCTCAACTTGAAAGAGAAGTCCTTTAAATTTCTCAACCGACCATCGACCGTTAGAGTCTGTATCCAAGTCGAAGATACCAGCAGTCGTTGTATTGACTTGAGCACCAGCAACCGCAGATACATAAATGTTACGGACAACTTCTCGGTTAATTTCTGCAAGTATTTCAGCAGACAGAATATTCGCAAGTTCTGTCTCGGCATCAAGACCATGAATTGCTTTAAGGTCTTGCGCGAGTTCCATTGAATACTCGGCTTTGAGGGCACGTGTTACCGCAGTAACCGTATGCTTCTCAATGCTGAACGCCATCTCTGCAAATACGTTAGTACTAGAGTTGTCACCTAATGCTTCACCTTGAGCAGTAGTCTGACCTGTAGCACTTGTGTATGTTCCAGCAGAAGGACTATCGTTAAGAACAGCAGGGTTAGTTTCGGTTGCACCGACATCACCACCACCAATAGTACCAGCTTTATTCTGGTTAGAGATGTCAGGCATCGCTTCGTCTGCAAGCGCTTCTGCACCAGTTTGAGAACTGAAACGTGAACGCATTGCAAAGATAAGACCAACTGGCCCTGTCATTGGCTGAACACCGCATATATCATATGCAATTAGATTCGGCATTGAACGACGGACAAGTGATATTAGGATTGGATCCCAGTTATCAACTGCACTTCCTGTTGAGTTGGTTGGTGCGGCTTCTGAAAGGAACGCACGATCTTCTTTGAGAGCCTTTTCTTGGTTCTCAAGGATTACTGTAGTGACTGCCCGCTTGTAACTATCCGAAATCTCAGGGAGATCTGGATGTTGGAGGACTGGCTGCCACTTTTCTTGTAGATGCTCTGTTTGAAACATGTTTGTTTCTCCTTATTATTTTTCTACGTTTATTTATAAATTAACTTTTTTGCACTATTTGACCGTTCTACCTATGGCAGACATATACGCATCCATAGATGGAGTTAGATCAATGTCCTGTGCGGTGCCAGTTTCTACATCATCGATATTTTCAGTCGTTTCCACTGATGTTTTTGGAAAATAACTTTCTTTCAAAGTATCTAACTTTTCACGGAAAGATTCTTCGTCAGTATATTCCACATCATCCGTCAGGGACTTAAACTTTTCAATTTCTGTATCAGCCAAACCTTCGTAAACCTCAGATATGACTTGTTCCCTAACTAGTTTAGCATTACCGTCTTTCAATGATACATTCTTTTCGATTGTTTCACTGATTTTGCTTTCTAGTTCAGAAATCTTTTCAGATTGTGCTTCTAATACATCATATTTGTCGTCTGGAATATCAATGTAGTGATCTTCAAATAGTTGTTTCAAACCAGAAATGAAATCTTCTGCAATCTCACCTTTTAATCCACGTTCAACTGCGAGCTCATTTTCCTTCATCCATTCATCAGTAACATAATTGAGATATGTATCGACTTTATCAGTCATCTCATCTGTTGCTGACTGTACATTTTCTTTCAGTTTTACTTCGTATTCGTCTTCGAGTCTTTCGATCTCTGTACGAATCTTAGATTTAACCGCGGCTTCAAACACTGTTGCAGCCTTACGTTTAAATTCTTCGGATAAGTCACCTTCGCCATTTACGAGTGCTTCAACGTGTTCTGCAACGTCTATTTCCTTAACTCGATTTTCAATGGCTTCCTTCTTGACTTCATCCATTTCTTCTTCTTCTTCGTCGTCGTCATTGTTATGCATAGCAGCATAAAGTTTTTCTAATTGAGCCTTGTTCATCTTGCCCATGCCCTTAGAAATTACTTCAGACATTTCTAACTTGGTCAATTTCTTTTCAGCTACTACTTCTTTTTCTGCAATGACTTCGCCATCGTGATCTATTTCATCACCAGCAGCAAGAGATTTACTTGTTGCACCTGTTCCGTCATCCTTAGCTTTAGGTTTGTCCATTTTCTCAGGTTTTCCTTCGCCCTTCTGTGATTTCTCACCACCTACTTCTTTTGCTTTTGCTACGACCTTCTTAGCCGGAGCATCTTTTTGTTCTGGGTCAACTACTGCTGTACCCATATCTTGGACTTCGCCTTCTGCTTTGTCCATTTTGTCAGCAGGAGCTCCACTTTTTTTCGGAGCATCCTGTCCATTGGCCTCTTCAAGCTCTGCAAGAACTTCGGCTTCGAGTTCTTCAATTGTTCTATCTAATTCGTTATCCGCCATGGGGATTTCTCCTTATATTCTTATTAAGATTATTTATAAATTATAACATTTTGAGGAACTTTGCAAACTCCAAAGCATCCTCTTTTGCGTGTTTAAATCGAGCCTTCTGTTCTATTCGTGATTTCATACGCACTAGTTCGGCCTCTACAAGTGATCCATGATTCCAAACCCACTCTTTTCCTTCCATAATCCCTTCAACAAATGCGTTGGGTGCGGAAGGATCTGCAACAATGTCTGCTGCAGTTGCAAGATAAAAATCACTTCTAACGTAGTTCGCACCATTCTTCTGATCCAAACTACCCATTCCCCTAGAGGATACGCCTAATTTTGCACCTTCGTCCATGAGATTTTTTACAATCTCACCCATAGGTGTTTTAAGTATTTTTGCTTCACCGATGAAGTTCTTTCCATCGGGATACAATGCAGTAATCATATGCGATGCACGTTCAAGGTTTACCGTTGGGCCATCTGGATGTCCCAACTCACCAAACGCACGTTTCTCATTGATATACTCTTTGTTGTATCTCTTTACTTCTTTTTGCAGTATTTCCATTGGATACACTCGACCATTACGGTTCTTAATATCCGCTTGCATAAAGATACCTTTTATTTTGTATTCTTTCTTACCATTCTCTTTTTCTTCGCAGAGATATTCTATCTCATCAGAGAATTGTTCAGATATTAATTTAACTGTATCCATTGTTATCTAACCTCTATTATGCAGTATAGTTTTCATCTTTAACAAACTCAATCAGTATAAAACCTGATGTACCTTGACAAGATAGTTCCATATCACCAGAGGTTGCGCCAGTATTTGTTGCATTAGATTTAATCAACCCAGCAGAACCATCATAATGTCCACTTCCAGCAAGGTCAATTAATGTTACATCTGAATCACCCTGTTCAATAATTGCAGCATGACCTGTATCATCATCAGCAGTTCCTTGTACTAAACCCCACCAAAGTCTTTTGATGTGTAATTTAGCTCCGTTTGCATGACCGTTCAGAGCACTTGCATCTAGGATAGCATTTGTTGCAGTCGTATCATTATCAATATTAACTAAGACGGTCACTGTTCCACCTACAGCGCCAGATACGCTTCCCATTGCAGTATCTCTTAATGTTCTAGTCGCAAAAGCCATTATAATCTCTCCTTAAATTGCCAGCATTTCTTTTTCAAAGTAACTCATGAGTTCTTTCTCTGGTACTTTATATTTCTTAGAAACCGTTGTAATAGTTTTCTCAAAAGTATTTAGGAAATCTGAAGGTTTCGCATCCATTTTCTTGAAAATATCGTCAACAGCGTTCTTCATCTTGGGAGATAATTTTTTATACTCCTTCGATTTCCTATGTTCGTCCTTTTCCAAGACAGGAACATATACCTGTTCAAATTTCTTCGGCATTTTCCTCCACCTCTGGAATACTCTTAACAAAACTGTTTGCAACTTCTTGTCGTTTGATTTCCAGTGCGGCACCAACCTTATCGGCCATTGTGCTCTTAAATGCATCTTCTGATTCAAGATGACTCCCTTGTACTAATTTGTCTACTAAATCTTTAACGCTCATTAATAATCTCCATTTCCGTTACCAGTTCCAGCTGGATCATCAGGATCTATAGGAGCCCCATCGACTTGAGGATACCTCGTAACACCATCTGTGCTATCTGGAACATCGACTCCGCCATCCTCTGGATCCATTCCAGATTCTTTATTTATTTCATCTTGCATATCATCAATTTCTGCTTCGGTCATACTTAGTACGTTCTTCTGAATCCACTTCTTACTGAAGAATGTACCGACATAAGACTCTACTGTTTGTAAAACTTCTAATCGGTCTTTCAGAAGTTCTGCTTCCTTGAGTTCTGCAAAATGTCCGTCCTGTAAAAAGTCATATTGTATATGCTCTTTAATGTTTGACCAATCTTCAAGAGTAATAACACCCTTGAGTATGAGTTGTGTTTTAAGTACATCTGTAAACAGTGCAGTAAACTTTTTACGCAACCGTTGTACAAATTTGGTGAACTTTAATTCATCTCTTGTAATCTCTGTTGACCGTCCAAGACTGAAGGCCTGTTCAGCTTCCATACGAGAGACAGGTACGTTCAATGAACGATACAATTTTCTCTGGAAATAAACGATGTCATCAATCTCACCCAAGTTAGAACCGCCAGGCAAAGTTGTAATTTCTGTTCCCCGTCCACCTTCTCTACGAGGCAACCAGAAATCTTCCAACATACTCATCTGATTACGGTCATCTCGTATCTCACCAGTTGATGCATTGTAAACCAGTTTATTACGATAACGGTTCATCACATCTTTAAGATACTGTTCTGCCTTTATCTTGGGTAGATTACCAACATCGATATAGAAGATACGTCTTTCGGGAGCTCTTGATATACGATAGATAACCAGTGCATCTTCAATCATGCGTAACTGGTTAACAGGTTTAATTGCTTTATGAAGATAAGAAAGAACGTGTCCTTTGTTCTGATCGATTACACCAGACGGACAATAACTAATGCTGTCAGATGCAATTTTTATTCCCTGAGAAGTTCCCTGACTCGCAATACCTTTATCATTATACAAATAATATTCTTCAACCTTCTTTATTAATTCTATACTTGTTCCATCTTTAGGTTCTCTCAGAACTTCCCTAACTTTTTTAATTTTGCTTGGGTCGATGTATCTTAGTTCTTGAATACCTTTTCGTGGAGATTTTTTGTCAATAACTTTGTGGTAAAACATTCTACCATCAACATACCATCTGCGAAAGATATCGTGGCCCTTGACATCAAAATCAAGAAGTCTAAGAACCTCATCAAATTCTTCGGTAATTTTCTTTTTAATCTTGGAAGGATAAGGTAGTCTGTCTAAAACGATGGATATAGCTTGAGACAGCTCATTTGCGACAATACCTTCATTAACAATATCTTCGATTGCAGAATCACATTCGGGTTGTTGTGCGATATCACGATATCTACGAACTAAATCTTGTTCAGTTCGTTCTCTACCATCGGTATCTAAAACTTGACCAAAAAAACCACCACCGGCAATTTCTACAGTGCCATCATCAGGTGCTGGGAGAGTAAATTTCTCCCCCCCAACATCCTTCATTCTTTCAAAACGGAATCCAAAAAGTTCAGCCATAATAACTCCTACTATGTTGTATTATTTAGTAGGTTATAATTTAGAAGTTTACACCAGATGCTTCAAAATGTTGATATCTCCAAGTTACATCAAATGTTTCAAGTTCGCCTGCTGTTGCCGATGATAATTCAATAGGAGCAACCGTCAGTGGATATGCAGATTTAAAAATATAACTTTTTAGAACTGTTTCATCCCTGTCTAGTTGTTCAACGAATAAATCAGCTTGATAATCAGCAGGAGCTATAGCACCAAGATTAGTTTTTAAATCGTTGATACCATTGTTCCATCGTTCCATTGCGTTACGAACCATAAAATCTGTATCGTTGTAGAAATTAGTTGTCCATACTTCAAATTCTGGTCTATCACCAGATACATAAATGTTTCTTCCTCTGAACGGAACTGGAATTTCTCCAAGCGTCATGCCAGGCATATTTGTTGCAGTACAAAGAAATGATGTTCTCCTAACGTCTAGTCCAATTGCAATTCCCGGCGGGGGGGTAATCGTAACTCTGAACTGATTCGCACGAGCACCACCACCAATTAGGTTCGCTTTAAAATCGTCTATACTTGCCATCTTATTCTCCTACTATCCTTGAACTTCACTAAATGCGACACCAGTTCGTGTTGCGATAAAGTTCAGTGTTATAAAGTTAATTGATCTAGCAGGTTTAATGTAGATGTCTGCAACAAACTCGTTTCTATCTATGACAAATCCTGTATTGTTTGATGCGTCACATATCACACTAAAATCTGTAATACCTCTACGTCCTTGGACATCTCTCAAGAAAGGTTCTACCATACTTCTAAACTGTGCCCTTGTAAATTCATCGTTGAACTCAAAGAGTTGATATTTAGATGCAGTTGCGATTGCTTTCTCAAGAACCAAGAACAGTCTACGAACATTAATTCGATCAAACGCACTTGGTTTTGTAAGAGCAGTCTTGTCACCAAACAGAACCACACCTTGGCCTGGAAAGTTAACTATTGGGTTAATTCTCGCACGATAAAGAATGTCTCTATCAGCCTTAGTTGGATTATAAGATAGTTTAATTGCACCTCTTACGTTACCTCGATTATAACCGCCAGGCGAGAACCACGGATCGGTTACTCTGTCCGTAAACGCACAAAGTCCAGCAGTATCACCATTCATCGGTACATGCCGATATACATCATTGTATTTGTCGTACATATATTTGTATGCACTATCGTATACCATGTAAGAGGATGACGGACACAAATCAAATGCTGTCTTAACATTACTTGTTTGTGTAATTGTAGATGTTACGTTAACTGTTGCAGACCTGTATGGTGATACAAATCCTACACAGTCCCTTCGTTTTTCAACAAGGTCTGTAATCATAGTTACATGAGTGTCTTGAGCACCTGAACTGTCACCAGCACCTCCGCCTGGGCCACCTAAGACCAAGTTAACATCTAATGATTCTGTATCTTCAAATTTTGTATAACCAGCCTTTAATTCTCCTGCTGATGCAGAGTAATCATCTGTACCACTAATTAATTCATTTTTAGTTGGTGTGTTTTGAACAGAATATCCAGTTGTACCACTTTCCATTGTAATACTATCGCCTGCATCTGATCCACCAGAATCAGTTCGGTTAAAAACAATATTGTCTCCAGCATCAGTTGAAGAACCATCTGTTCCGTTCATTACGATGAAACCACTAGAACCATCTACGTTTGTGCCCCAGTTTGCACCAGCTGTATTATGATCCATCCAGAAAACATATTCTGACTGTCTGTAAATTACGTCAGCATAATAATTGTTGTTACCTTGTGCATTTTTTGCAGCCGAGTTTTTAGACAATCTTGGAAATATCTCTAGAATCGCATTTCCTCTTTCTCCCGCTGTATCAGCATCAAACCCTGTCATGTCACCAACTGTGTCGTAAACAGCAATGTGCATTTCATCAGCAGTTCCTCGACCATTTTGTGTTGCCCATGCAGATGTGCCAGGCGCACCATCAAAAAAGTCATACCATCTCCAACGTCTACGAATATTCGTACCCGAAGATATTGTACTTTGCAACCCTTGTCCATTCGGGTCATCTTTTAATCTAACTGTGATTGTTTCTGAACCACTTGTAGTATCTCTAGCAGTTACCTCGTATTCGTAACCTTCAGTTTCACCAAAGTTTACCATATCACCAACGAAGATAACATCAGCATCAGTAACAGATATGAGTGTTTGTCCAGCAGCTTCCGATCCACTTGTCGTGGTTACAGCAGTTTGTTCATATGCAGTTGCTGTTGCACAAATAGAAACTCCAACTCCGTTACCCCATGCACCAGCAGACCTTGCAGCCCACTCACCAACAGAACCTTGTCCACTTGCAAATGATTCTGAATAATGATCGGTGTCACGAATAAGAACTCCACTAGTGACCCCCGCATTAACTATTGCTGATTCTGCACGAACAACCTTTAAGGAATCTGAATATCCTAAAAAATTAGCAGCAGTAAACCACCACTCGAAATTATCTCCATTAGGTTTACCAAAAACCTTTACTAAATCTTCTTCTGACGAAATATCAGTCACAGAAGAAACTGGGCCCTTTTCAAATGGCCCCACAATCGCACCAATGGAAGTTGCAACCGCTGGAACGACATTCGTTAAATCAACTTCATTAACTTGAACGCCTGGTGAGACTAAGAAACCCATAGTTTGTACTCCTTCTTAAAGAATATTATTATCTTATTACTCTTGGGAATATTTATAAAAAACTCATTTTACAAATCGCACTTTTATATGCATAGAAACATATAAATAAAAGTATGGCAAATACACATTACGAAAAATATAGCACTACCATAAAGAAAGTTGCAAGAAGAAATTATCGCAAACGGGTCGCATGGTTAAATGATTACCTTGCTGATGAGTCCTGTGTGCATTGTGGTGAAAGTGAAACAGTATGTCTCAAATTCTACCCCCATGATGTAGAGATTCGTAAGCAAACCAAAAGAAAAGGTATGAATCAAGAAAGTCGTAAAGACGTTATTGAATTTATAGAAAAGTCAAGAATCGTCTGTTCTAACTGTTGGATTAAACTTGATTACGATCTAATAGACCCGAAATATTCCTTTCTTTCCTGATTACCAATCTGAATCATAGGTACGCACGATAGGAGCCCAACGAGTTCCATATTCATCAGTCATACTTCCAGCATTTTCTTCTTCTAATCCATTGACCACAAACCCGAATGGAGCCATATCCTGTTCGAGTTGATTTTGTTGTTCTATATACATCTGCTGACGTATGTTATGGTCTGTGAGTTCTTTGAAATATTGCTGGTCTGTTGTCCATGCAAAGATAAACATACACGCAACCAAGTCATCAGTGCAACCGTCATCCGCTTCAAATGATGAACCCTTAACAACAAAAGTTGATAGTTCATTGATACAGTCAAAGTCCTGTACAATTAATTTATTATCCTCTACTAATTGTTTTAAATTGGAACATCCTATCTTCTTGACTGCTTTAGTTGTCCTTACTCCCATTTGAGCCTTACCACCTGAGAATCCACCACCTAAAACCTGTCCAGCTCTTCCACGCATGGATGCCATAATCAAATTATCGTATTCCACATCGTATTGTAATGCATTTGCAACTTGTTCTCCGATATCGTTGACCTCAACCAGTACAAATGCTTGATTGTAAGCCTTTGCGATATCGTATATCTTATTAGGAAAGATAAGAGGTTTTATTTCGTTATCCCTGTACTTCGCAACAATTCGATAAGGAATTTCCGATATATCAAACACAATAAACGCAGAATAGTCATTGGACGTACCCCTTGATACGTCAGCTGTTAACAGATATGTCCGCCCTTGTTGCGGTGATTCATGCATATCAAATCCCTTATGCGATTTTTCTGGGTCTAGATACGCAAGTGTTTTTAATTTATGCGGTGTAATCAATGTATCAATTGAACCAAGAAACTCGCACTCGAATTCTGTGTTGAATTGCGACTGAGAAGTGTTCTTGATAGTTTCCTTCTTCCATTCCTCATCACGGCCAGGCACTTCACTCCAATGCACCTCGATTGGAATGTAGGTGTTTCTTTCGTTTTCTGCATCCGTCCATAACTTGTAAAACATATTCATGCCGTGAGGTGTCGATACTATCATGACTTTTGTTGTCTTACCGGAAGATATCGTAGGATACACCGAACTGAAAAACTGCTCTGCGACATTAGAAGGAACGTATGCAAACTCATCTAGAAATATAATATTGTAGGAGCCACCACGAACTGCACTTGCAGATGTGGACGATGCAAGTATCTTGGAACCGTTCTCCAGTTCTAGACTACCCTTGTTCCATGTCATTACTCCCTGCTGTAACCAGTTAGGAAGGTGTTCATAAGCGAGTTGTAACCGTCCTAAGAGGTCTCTAGCGGTCGCTGCTTTATTGGCAAGTATCGCAACATTAACATTGGTATTGAATAAGACATAATGCAGAAGATACGCAATAATCGTTGTTGATTTACCAGATTGTCTTGGAAGTTTGCAGATTGTAAAACGGTTTTTGTGAAACGTACCAACCATTTCTTTTTGAAAATCGTACAGTTTAAATGGCACCAATCCTTCATCAAGAGAAACAATTCGTATGTAATTTTCAATAAAGTACAGAGGATCTTTCATACATTGTGTATATTCCTCAATCTGTTTCTCTGTCCATTCAACAGGTACATTAGCTCTTTTTAAATTAGGATTGCCTAGATAATTATTACCGTTTTGCATCATTTTTTAAATTCTCTATTTCTTCACGATTTTTATCAATATTTTTATTTTGTATCGTATCTATAAGAGCTTGAAGTTTCTCTGCCTTCTCCTTGTCGGTATCCAGATGCAAATCAGGATTGATAATTTTTTCAAGTTTAAGCATAACAATACGTTCATTCGGTACATATCTCCAGATATATCCTTTCTCTGAATACACGCCAAATACAGTTTCGGATATTCCTATTTTTATAATGACTGCTTCGTTACCTTCAAGAAGAACCTTGTCTCCCTCGTTGAAAGCTTTATTCATTTGAAATTTAAATCCTTTTGCAAGACTCGTTGCAAAGTCCTTAATCCATATCGCAACAATCAGACTGATTAGTATACCAATCCAAGGCAAAATGAAATTTGTGATTTGTGCGGTTTGTGCATCAAGGCCCGGCATCCGACTTTCCCTTCAGTACTCTTTGCAACTCAGCAGTTGAACCGACAAAGAGTGCATTAGTTACATTCTTCGGTGCGGTGTTGGGAACTTCCTTCAATCTTTTCATTTTTTCTTGCAAGTCACCAAGTTTTTCTGCGACTTCTGCAACTTGTTTAATTAGATTACCAGCCACCTCATACGTTCTTGGGTGGTCTGATTCTTTTGCAATCTCCAGAATACCTTCAATTGCATCCGAACCTCTTTCAATCAAATTATAAAAGTTTTCTCGTTGATACTTGTAGTCTGCATCAATGTCTTCTAGATTTTCTGTGGGCCTTGGAACAACTGTCTTATGAGTTGCAACAGACAACTCTTTTTTTACAGGGTCGATAACACCAAGAGCCTCATCGATAACATTTGCAACGTCTTTCATTTTTATCCTATAGTACTGGAACTGGTTGAAGTGTCATCATCTCCAGTTTCAGCATTGTAGTCTTTCGCATCTTGGTAGAAAGATGTTGTTTCATTAAATCCAAAATCATCATCTGCATCGGCAGTTGTTGGATTTGGTGTAACAGTATATCTCTGTTCTCGTTTCGGAGCTGCATCAGGTAAGTCTGTATATTGATCGACTTGAACTGTCTTGATAACACTCTGTGATGTAACAGGCCCATACAAATAAAACTTTGCGGTAAAACTTAGCGTGTATATGATTGCTCGTCTTTCTGTAAACTCACCTCGATAATTATCTTCGTAACTGATGCTGTTGAGTACAATGGGGATATCCCTTTTGATTCCCATATCCGTCATGTCTTTAATTGTCAAAGTATAATCGGGTTGAAAGTAAGGAAGTATCTGCTCGACAATCTGAAGTGCATCATCAGACTGATTGGCCATTGCATATAACTCGATGTCCAAGTTATAAGGAACAGGCATATACTGCGAGTCCAACTTACCAGACTTATCTGCACTGGATTTGACTTTTCTAAATTTTTGTACACGATTTAATTTTCGAGAAGTATCATAAGACAGGTTTTGAATCTCGAATCCTAATCGTGGTAGAGTAATCGCAACCTTGCTGTCCTGACTTGGATCTTGGTCTAGTCGTTGTAACCACTTTTGTCTTGGCCCATACGCAAGGGGAACTTTCATCGTCTGTACGATAGTTCCACTATTGTTTTTGCGAACCATATGTATATTGTTAAATAAAGTACCAAATGCAACAATCACATTTCGCATTGTCTCATGATAAAATTGTTGTCCTAGCATTATGTGCTCCCAGCATCTCCAAACGGATTATTCTCTGAAAAATCAAGAACGTTATCGTCCAGTTCATCGAATAATTCATTTTGTGCAGTTTTATCTTGTGAACCGCCACTAGTATAATCACCAGTGACAACATCTTCCTGTATCAAGTATGACGCATCTTCACTGTCCGAACCACCAGCTTCAAGTAGTATACTCTCACCAACAGAAGTTGAATCGTTCTCCATAAGAACATTGTCTTCTGCATTTGTAGATGAACCATCTGTTCCATCCAATACTAACAATTCTCCTAAAGCTAAACGTTCTAATCTGATTCCTTCGTTAACAGCAGATGACTGTTCCAACGTAAATTGATGTTCTAGTGAATCTTTTTGCAAATCACCTTCAATATCATCAATCGCAGTAATACCTGTGTCAATTTCTTCGTGACTATACTCGTATTGTCTGCATCTTAATTTGTAAATAGGATTGTTGTCCAATTGGTAAAATGGGTCGTCATGATCTACGAAACTGACTTCAAACATTCTAGATAGAATCGGATGATAAACTAAATCTCCTTCTTGTGGTCTATCTGCATCTGTTAATGTAGTATCCATCAGAATATAAAAATTGTTATCTCCTTGAACCGATGTCAACGTTGAAGAATCTTCACTTTGATCTATACTTCCAGCTTCCAGTAGAATAGAACCTCCTGTCGTATCGGTTCCGTCCTCGATATTAATCTGACTATCCATCTCCTGAAATCTTTGTTTGGATACAACGAAAGTAATTTCGTTTCTGTTCTCCAAACCAAACTGCGACATAATTTCTTTCTCACCTTGGAATCCACCCTCAGCATCTTCCACATACATTTCAATTGGATGCTGTGTAGTAAATTTGGAAAGTGAGTCTTCACCTAAGAGGCTGTCTACTGCAACAGTTGTGCGATCTACATAATAAACATCGTGGCCATAAATTTGTATAGCCTCCTTAACTAAATCCCTGTAGAGATTTTTTTCTGTAGTTAGCGCATGAGAGTTGCTGGTATGGAAAATAGTATTGACTGACATTTTACCCTACCATATAGTCTATTGGAGTTTCAAATGACAATTGTATCTGTTCCTCTAATCTCTGTAGTTCTTCCTGTGCTTGTGAGAATATATCTGCACCGTTCATCGTTACTCCACCCAACATTTGTACACCGTTGAATTTGGATAGGTTTGCACCCCACTGTCTTTTTATCAGTGTGGTTGCATATCGTTTGAGATATATATCATCATAGATGTCCGTCCAAGTTGTCGGATCAAGCTTACGATAACATTCTATGATAATGTACTCATCTGCACTAACATCGTTTGACCAATCCATATCAAGGTACAAACGGTTTTGATGCTGATTAAATCGTATAGGAACTTCCCCTGTCAATATGTGAGAAAGATAATCAATGTGCTGCATTGTCATCTGGTATTGAATGATTGACGTAGAAGAAAAATCATACAAGTCATTTAATCTCATCTGATACCGAATGTCAAACATATTGTTTGTTGAAGAATCGTCAAAAGGAAATACTTGTACAACTGATACTATAGTATCTGGAATGGGGATATAACCCTTTCCCTCTAACCAATCTGCGGTAATTGAACTATCAACTTTGTCTGTTGCGGTAACTGATGCATCTGTTTTAGCTCTATCAATTTCTGTCTGTGTAATCTTATGTTTCAGATACATTCTCTCTATACCGTCATAATGATACTGTGCAAAGTATTGAAGTGCTTCGTCCAGACGGTCATCTACCTGATCGTCAGATACATTGATATCAATCACTCCATAACCTAATGCCCTAAGACAATAAGTTTTAAGTGTTGCTTTTGTTGATGGTATTGCCATAGTTATTACCTTTTAAACTATTTAGGTTATTATATGTCTCATCATTCATTGACGTAGACTTTACCCGCTGCAACCGCGTCAGTATAAGGCGTTTTATTGTTGCTTGACGCAATGTACCAATCTTTTGTCGCTTGAAGCTCAAGATGCCCAGTATTGCGAGCTATCATCAGCTTCACTTCGGCGGCAGTGCGGCACATTTGTAACGCTTCAGTATCGTCAGCAACAGTTGCGTTAATAAGTGTGACACTATCGTCCATAGCGGAAAAATTAACAGCGATCTCCTCTTCGGTTGGTGTATCAATCATTTAGCTTCTCCTTTAATTCTTTGACTTCGGCGGACAGTTCTTGCACTGCTTTAATCAGGGGTATTACAAACATCTCACGACTAACGGTCTGGCTACCATCCGACCGTTCATCCCAACCTCCGAAGGTATCACAACCCGATTTATCGAGAGCTTCCTTAACTTCTTGAGCAATCATCCCGTGCATAACAGCGTCAAGATTCATAGTGTTCTCTTCGCTGTATTCATCCCACTCCTCAGGAAACTCATTTGAAGGTTTCCATTGATGAGTAACAGTTCTCAAATTGTTGATAAACTCAAGACCCAAGGTGTCATCTTCAATGTTACGTTTTTTACGTCTGTCTGAAGTTCTTGTCCAGTTAGCATCTGTATCAAATTCGTTCTGGACAACATTTGACGCCTTCCCAAACGTAAATTGGTTATCTTCTCCTCCGGTTATGTTATATCCGATGACAATTTGATGAGTGGAACTGTTAGCGGAAGGATCAGTGAGATTACCAATACATATATTGTAAGACCCAGACGTGATTACATCTCCAGCTTGATACCCCAGTGCAGTGTTGTGTTCCCCGGCAGCGGTGTTCATAAGCGAAAAAGCTCCGACTCCGGTGTTGTAATTACCAGTGTCGTAATAGAGCGATTGATACCCGCTACCGACGTTGTAGATTCCGCTGTCCACCGTAAAAGCAGCCAAGTATCCCATTGCAACGTTGCCATAGCCGGTTCGACAATTATAGAGCGCGGCATGACCGTAAGCATGATTGTAGCTGCCGGTCGTATTTAACAGCATCGCTGCATATCCCGTTACGGTGTTGGAGAGTGCTGTGGTCGTACTCTGCAATGATTGAGTGCCACAGCCTGTATTGTAAGACCCTGTGGTGAGACCTTGTAGCGTGTTATAGCCTACTGCGACATTAGAAACGGCGACAACTTCTGGGTCTCCCGCTTTATTCGCGCTAGTGAGCGTCAGAGCTCCAATCGCGGTATTAAAACTATTCGTGGTGGCCGCATCGAAAGCACCATAACCCACTGCTACATTATAATCGCCCGTGGTTAGGTCGTTCCCTGCCTCACCGCCTATAAGTATGTTGTAATTACCCCCAGATGCAATGTTGGTACCGGCATTAACACCCGCCCGGAAGTTCGAGGTTCCTGCCGTGGCAGTAATGAGTTCCGCGCCAGCGGCAAAGGTTACGTCTCCGGCATGTGCAAGTGTACCACTAATCTCCACATTACCGTTGATATCAATCAGTGTTGAATTTAATTCGATTTCATCATCAGCGTTAATGTCTAGATCGCCATCAGCATCTGATCTGATATTAATTGCAGAATCACGAAACTGAAGTTGCATATCAGTATTGAGTAATAGACCATCATTGTGAACATGCGTCAATGTAACTTCTGAATTTGCGCCAAAAGAAAGTACAGCTGCATCTGATAATAGTTTAACATCATCACCAAAGACTGCATCTTTTACAACAGACAAACCACCATCAGTTTGCAATGAACCATCAGTTGTACTGGTTGCTTCGGTTGCATCGTCTGTTTTAAGAATACCACTAGCGGTTATTGCTGCACCAGTTATTGCACCAGCAATGACACCTGTACCAGATACGTCTAGATTACCATTCACATCAATCAAAGTTGCTGTAAGTTCTATTTCGTCAGTAGCAGCAATATCTAATATTGTTCCACTAGCGCCTTGTATAAACTGAGTAGCGTCGTTAAAACATAGTTTATTTGTAGAGTTTAAAGTTAAACCTGTGCCGTCGGTGTGAGTTAATGTTGTATCTGAATCTGCACCAAAAGAAAGTACAGCACTATCGCTTAATAATTTTACATCATCGCCAAAAACAGCGTCTTTTACTACAGATAATCCGCCATCAGTTTGTAACGATCCATCAGTTGTAGAAGTTGCTTCGGTAGCATCATCAGTTTTTAGAATACCACTAGCAGTTATTGCTGCACCAGTTATTGCACCAGCAATGACACCCGTACCAGATACGTCTAGGTTTCCGTTTACATCAATCAGAGTTGCATTGATTTCTACTTCATCAGTTGCATTAATGTCAAGTATGGCATTACTAGGTGCGCCAATGTTTTGACTTGCATCATTGAACTGGATTACCATTGTGCTGTTCAGTAAGATACCTGTGTTATGAACGTGAGTTAGAGTTACATCTTTGTCTGCGCCCATTGTTAGTACAGCATCATCACTTAACAGGATTAAGTCATCACCAATAACAGCATCAGCGGCTACCGATAGACCACCATCAGTTTGTAGTGAACCATCTGTTGTACTTGTTGCAGCGGTTGTATCATCTGTTTTTATAATACCACTAGCAGTAACACTACCTGTAACAGCAACAGCACCACTTGCGATATTTACTACTTCATTAGATGAATGTCCAGCGTAGAGTTTTAGTACTTCATCATTAAGAAGTATTTTTGTAGTCGTACCACTATCTGATGCTCGTCTAATTTTATCTACATAAATGTCATTATTAAAT
>VTLG01014788.1_pt1 | contig 26419 bp, 11 predicted proteins | sample 4694571 | NCBI WGS metagenome assembly VTLG01 (sample SAMN12604809, study PRJNA352737) | marine metagenome | biome: ENVO:00000447; feature: ENVO:00000209|ENVO:00000569|ENVO:01000036; material: ENVO:00002151; isolation source: viral sequences binned using virsorter ...
GGAACCTTGATATACGAGTAAGTTGGATACCGCAGATGCCATGGTATAAAATTTTCCCTAAAGAGTATTTATCTCAGAGTTATTTATTGCTTTTTTCCACTAGAACTTGAAGCATAGACTTGAGTTCCGTAATCTCATCTTTGAGATCTAAAACTTCATCACGCTTCTTGCTAGCTTCAGCACGAGCTTTGATATATGCTTCGTACGCAGCACGATCCGTATTGACAATAGCATTGCTATTTGGATCTCTTCCTAGGTGTTTATGATCTTCGACTCTTAATAAACCTTTCTCGTCTCTGGGATCAATATCTTTACGGGCATTGATCTCTTTTTCTCGTTCTCTGGCGATTGCCTCAAAGTCTTCCATTATGCTAACGCAATGATTCTTAGGTCTTTGACTCTTGGAATGTATGGTTGATTGTAGTTCTTAAGAACTATCTTAAGTTGGAATCCATCATAAGCAGGAGCATCGTCTAGTGTGTATTCATAATCATTGAATACAAAAGGATCGTTCTGAGGAACCATCTTACCGTTATCGGGACGACCATCCGTGTTAAAGAACTCAAAGTTCAAGTCATCAGTGTCACCTGTATAACCTACTGGGACTAACTTGTACATCACCTGTATCTCGGAAAACTCAAAGTTATTAGCCGCCATTGCCACTTTGACACCAGTAGCGGAGTTATCCAATCTAGCGAGTCTAGTGATGTATATAGCAGCATTTTCATCGCCTATTCCAGAGGTAGGATCAGCGTTGTTGATGAGGTTAGCAGTAGTGGTGACACTCATACGTTGTGTGTCTACTACAGGAGAGAGGTGTGTAGAGTCAGAGAAATAGTTTAACTCTAAGTCTAGTGATTTACCACCTGACATATTACTAATCTCATTTTGCTTAGAAGCAATGATCTTAGTAGCAAGGAAGTAATTGATGTCATTGAGTGTGACATCTCTATAAGTTGTGTCTTTAACAAATGAAGTCTCAGCAGTGTAACCAGATGGGAAAGGTCCTGCGGATGTACCGCTAGTACCCAACGCTCTAGCACTGATGCTACAGCCTGGTTGTACCTGAGTCTGTATTGAAGGAGTAAGAACATCCCATGGTATATTCTGTGATATGGAAACATTGTCTCCACCAGCTGTCAATGTCTTATGTGCTTTGACCCCTGTGATATTAAGTCTATATTTGTGAGGACTATTCAATGAAGTTAATCCACCAAATGTAGATGTATGATGTGTACCGTTAATCTTTGTGAGAGGTATTCCTGCCAAGTTATAGCATTCTACAGTCGCATTGATTAGATGTGATGAACCAGTAGCAGCACCAGAGTTGGTAACTGGATCCCAATTTCTACCACTCACTGAACCCGCATTATGTCCAACTATGTCAACAACCCAATCAGGAGATCCTGCATTGATCTTCTCATATGCTATAATCTCATCTCCAATCTTGATAAAGCCAGGATTAGTATCAGATACAGCAGGGGCAGATTGACCAGGTCCTACGTTAGATGCTGTTAGACCAGATGCCTGTGAAGCATTGCCTCCTATACAAATATGGAAGTTAGCTCCGTTAACGAGTGTAATCTGAGATACACCTGAAGCAGCAAGAGCAACTTTAAGTGTAGTATCACCTACCTCAGACCTTACGCCATCTACGATAACGTAGTTAGCAGATGACTGCATACCATGATTACTATGGAATACGTCGATGTATGTTTGATCGTCTGTAGTAGCGATAGCGTTTGGTAGAGCATTTAAGAATCCACCATTGTTCTCTTCTAGAGTTGCGTTGTTTAGAATTACTTTAGAAGGTTGTAGAGTTGTAGGTAGAGTAAAGTCTGCTCTGTAAATCTTGAACATCAAGTCTTCAAACTGTGATGGTGTCCATGTAGATGCGTTCTGTGATTTGAATAGAACACCGATGTATGGTTGCTCAGAGATCTTCTCTCCTGCGTGAGCAGCATCAATGGCATCTTCACCTAGAAGTGAGATGAATACTTTATATTGGTTTGAGTCAGATGTCACAACGATAGCATGTTCTTGCTGATGTCCGATGTATACTGGAGACTCAAATGTAAATGTGGTTGGTGTAGAAGCATCAGCTGATGTAACTACGTCAGTTGCTTTCTTGATTACCTTAGAGAATGGAACGATAGTCTGTGTAGGTGTACCATTTTCTACAGTTCTTATATCAATAGCAACAGGTATTTCATTATCTTTCTGTTGGAAGAATAGATCAATCTTAGTTAAGAAGACACCACCTACTAGGTTCTCATCTTGAATCAAGAATGTTTGTGCTAGTGGGTCAGACCATAATGTTCTCTCTTCAGTGAACTTCTGCTCATCAATCTGTGCGTTACGTACAGATATAATAGTCTCCTGTGTAGTTTGTAGAATACCAGTAGCAGCATATTCTGTCTGTGCTGATGACTCAGACTCACCTTGTACTTGTGAATCATTAACTGTATCAGATAGACGGAAGATACGTGTACCAGTTTTAAACTTAGGATTGGTTGCTTTACTTGGGTCAGGTATAAAGAAAGTACCCTTTAGGAATCCTGATGGGTCAGTTACTAACTTTCTTTCTTTAACTTTTGCCTTAGCACCTGAACTTTGTCCGACAAGGATTTCATTCGGGATTGGGTTGCCTGCATAAGCACCGAGAGCTTGAGCAGCAAGAGCACCAGTGTCAATGTTAATCCAGCCGAGGTTCGCGGTGTAGTCTGAGACTGACGATATATTAACGTTCGTGTATGGGTTCGTCGTGTAGTTATCATTGGGTTCTAGTATACGTAATGAGCAACCAGAGGTTAGACCTTTGACAGTCTCACCAACTTGGAATGGAGTGCTGTTAGTCTCAGAGTCATCATTAGGATTCTTAGTCACCTCAAGCAGCTTTGGTGTAACGAATGCTTTGATATCTACGCCATCAAAGAATGGATAGAATCTTGTCTTAGGTTTTAGTTTCTCACCTGAGAACTCAACGTTTCTGGAACGCATGTTCTGTATGTGTTCCACAGATACAACTTTATTACCTAAGCTCTGTTGTTCGATAACAGGTGTAATCTTATGTCTGATACCAGTTCTTGTCTGGTCAGTTCTAATTCTTGTGAATACTTCAGTTCTTGTTCTACGACGCTTACCTTTACCAGTTGTTACCTGTCTTGTTTGTTGTACAGCACCTGACCATGTAGTCTGCCATGATCCCCACTGTATAGGTGATAGACCATTCTGGTCAGCATTGAAGTCACGTAGACTTGTCATGTAGTTACCTTCAACCACAGGACCTTGTATAGCAGCAAGTGACTTAGTATCTACCCAGTCATCTGATGCAGGAGTTAACTTGATGTCACCTATAAATGTAAACACGTTAAATGGGTTTACGTTCTCAAGAGCAGAAGCATATGGTTGATCAACCAATACTATATCAGTATATGGTAGTGTGATTAGATCACCTGTCTGTTGTATATTCTGAGATGTAGAACTAACAATAAGAGGTAAGTTAGTTGTATAGTGTGAGGGACGTAGATGTCCTTCTTCAAAGTCAACTGATACTCTGTAGTCAGGATGGAATGTATCACTGGTTGCTAGTGACGCAAAGTTATCAACGATAAATCCATTCTTGAATCTATCCATACCATTGCTATCACGAACAGCAAAGGTAGCAGTTTCTGCCTCTAGTAATGATAACTGTGTATAGTATTCAAGAGTCTTGATACGGTTCTCAAGTACCTGTATATCTCTAAATGTATATCTCTTATAGTTTGTCTGAGTAATAGTTATATCTTGGTCTACATCAAACACATAAGGTAATATGGTGATAGTAGCAAGAAGCATAGCATCATCAGGATCAGCTGGTTCTACAGGTGTCTCAGATGGTTCACCTTTAAGAATCACAATCTTAGCATCCTTATTGATACCAACCTTATCAATTCTACCCAAGTAATACTGATAGGATAGGATTGTAGTATCTGCCTGACCAGGTATACCTACAAGGTTACCTGAGAATCCTCTATCAGAGAAGTTAAAGAACTCAGTAGCAGTAAGTGTATATGGTGATTGTCTAGTACCCGCATTAGCAATAAGATCAGGAACCATAGGACGGAAGTCTAGTCCATTTCTAAGTGGAAACTCACCAAATGTAGGAATCTCTTTATAGTCCTCAGATGAGTATGAGTCAACAGTATAGAATCCATCTCCTGATGTAGTGTCAAATCTATCAAAGATAACTAAGATTCTACGAGTAGGAGCTGCGTATCCTGCCTTTCTTACAATACGTGAGTAGTCATAATACTGTTCTCTTTGTCCATTATCCAACTCATACGATGATGTGATATTATTACTACCTTGTCTGATTGTACCTACTGTGATTTTACCAGTAGCAGTAGCAGTAGATATTCCTTCATCACCCGCAAAACTATTGTCATTCAACATCACATAGTATACTGTAGTGCTATTAAATGATACGATTTGTGCCTTAGCACCTGATGAAGCACCTGTTAATATTTGTCCTGTTTCAAATGTACCAATAAGGTTACTATATCCTAAGTTAGGAATCTCAGGATCAGCATCGTCTGCTGATTCATATACTGCCTTGAGTTTGAATACATCTGGGCAACCAAGAGATATCTGTTTGTCTTCTAGTCTATGTCCATATCCAGCTGTAGTCTGTGTCAAACCATTTGCTGAGGAACCAGATGTATGGTCTACACGCAACACCTTCATACGTTGTGTTGTCTTTGCTTTAGCAGTTCTATTGCTTGAGTAAACTGTAGCGATTACTATAGCAGCACTTGTACCAGAGTTTAGTCCAGTAATAGAAGCACTAGCGTCGCCAGGTGATGATGTGGTTGATATACCATTACCTACTGTATATGAGGTTCCTGCGTTTGTACCAGCTGTAGCAATTACTTGGAAGTCATCTCCATCTGTTACATCTCTGAATGTGAGGTTTGATCCTGCTGATAACGAGAATGCTCCTCCAGTAACACTGACGGAGTAACTCTTTCTGAAGTATCCCAATGGAGCCACAGCAGACCCAGAACTATTAGTGGAAGTTGACTTAACAGCATCCTTCGGTATAGGCGATATAAGCGTTCTCTTTTGAGCTTCCCTAATCTGTCCTCTGAGTAAGGTAATATTTCCATTGATTGCTCCATTCGCTAAATTATTTGATGTGACTCTCGCAATAGTAATTTGTGTAGCACTGTTAATTGCTGTAACTCTAACTTCGTGAGCCAAGTCGTTATTTGAGATTGCTAAAATATCATTGATTCTCAACTGAGACACAAAGTTAGACAATGTAGCACTTAAGGTAGCAGTATTACTGCCAGATGTACTACTCAATACAGGTGCGTTAGCCGACACAGTTGATTGTAGATCAAGCATTATGTCAGCAGTAAAACCATTCTTATAGAATGACTTACAGTCAGTAAACTGATAGTCTGTAACACCACTAGATGAAACTGTACCAATAGATGAACTAGGTGCCTCGTCTAGAGCAATGTTCTCACCATTTACAAATGAACCTGTGACACCTTCAAATGAAGCACTAGAAGCACTACCATTTGTTCTAGAGAATCCAGTAGCACCTGATGTCATACCGACATATTTCTTACCAGACACCCAAGATACACTACCTGTCATTCCAAGTGTAGTAAACAGATCAACATCTGCTATGTTCATTCTATATCTTGTAGCAGTAGTATCTCTATCTCCACTATCAAATGAGAATCCAAATACTCTTGCTTGTCCTACAGCAGTTCCTGATGCTGAACCACCACTAGAAATCTTTCTATCATATAAAAGAATTGTATCATATAGTTGTACACCACCATATAAATTATCAATCAATACAAAGTTACCAAAGTCAGATGATATTGACTGAGCATCAGCTGCTGTAAATGTTCTTGGTTTGACTACATCCTTAAATGTGTTAGCTAGTTTCTCTGTTCTATAACCTGACACATATGCTGTACCTGGCGAGATCTGAACTGCTAGATGTTCTTCTACAGGAGTGTTACCATCTTGTGTGGTCTGATCTGCTGTATATACACCATTATTAAATGCGTCGTTTAAATTCTCTCTTACGTCTATACTGAATCTCTTGACATAGTAATCACCAGACTCTTCTTTAGTTCTGGTTGCTAATACATCATTAATAAATCCTAGATCACTACGCTCTACCTTATTCTCGATAGCACCAACATTGGTACGTAGTAATTCAATAAAGTCAGCAGAGTTAGGGTCTGCTAGGTTCTTCTTAACCAGAGATAGATTAATTTTGAATCTATCGGCACCTGGTGCTGAGAAGTTTGTACTACCTATAGCATTATCATATAGTGTAGCATCTTCGTCAGCTGTTATAATTCTTTCTTCTACCTTAAGTCCCACCTTATATGATGGGTTGTTAGAATACTGATCCAATACAAGTGTCTGCTCTGCTACAGGTACAAAGTATCCACGAACAAAGTATACACCCTTACCTACGTTAGCAGTAGAACCTGTTGCTGTACTATTAGAGTTAAGTAACTGAGCAAGAGGTGTACCAGCTACGATAGTAGATGTACTATATGTTATATCTTCTTCGCAAGTTAATATCTCACCAGCTTGGAATACACTGGTTTCGTTGTCGTCTGCCTTAGTCAAGTATGTCACATAGAATGACACATAACCACGAGTTGATGTAGTAGAACTGATAGAGAAATTTACTCTAGCACGAATGTTTGAAGTGGCACCCTTTACAATCTTGCCATTGAGTGATTCTCTGTATAATTCTACAGGTAAGTTAAGATAATTATTTTGAACTAATACTACTGGATAATTTCTATTCAGCGTGATACCGCCAGGCACCACCATACTACCTTCCTTATAAACACCTTGACCAAATGTATCAATTTGGTTTTGTAAAAGTGATTGGAGGGTAGTAAGTTCTCTTGCCTGTACTGGAAAGCCAGGTTTAAATAATACTTTTAGAAATCCCTTATCATCATCGAAATCGTCGAAATAAGGAGAAATATTCAGGTTAGTATTCTGTGCCATTAGAATTCAATTACTACTTTGAGCTCTTCGTTTTGATCAGCAGATCGGGTTATTGGGTTCCTATTGTCTATGTAGAGGATTTCTCCAGAGTTGATTTCAACTTCCCCGTTAGCATATCCTTGAATGAATGACAGTCCTAATTCATAGACAGAAACACCGATAGTGATCTGAGTCAGTGGTACAGATGATGTACCAAAGTTTTGATCAGGTGTAGCAGTTACAATATCAGAAGATGTAATTTCATAATTTCCTGAGAACTCTACGATATTACCAGAGGTGACACCATCATTTGAATCTTGATAGTATCTCATAACTTTAGTATTAGAATCGTAGGAAACAACATATCCTTTCGCACCTGTTGTGGTTTGAGTAATAGTTGTGCCAGGTGAAAATGTTCCACTAGGTGTACCTGTACCAGACTGAGGGAAGATCAATGCTTTAACAGCAGATCTTGTATTCTGATCTGATATAGAGGTAGTGTTGTAGTCATATGGATTGAGAACCAAACCAACTCTACGGAATGTAAGGTCAGTTGGAAAATCTACAAATGCTGTTGATGTTTCTAGTTTAGAAGCAAACATGAGACGGTAAGCACCAATCTCTCTTGTAGCATCTTTACCATGTCCACCGTTAGGAGGAATGATGATATCGAGAACAGCACCCGATCCACCAGAACCGATGTTAGGAATCAATCCTACATCTATTGTTGCGAAACTATAGTTAGAACCTGAGTTAGTAACAGTCACGTTAGTAACAGATCCAGACTCTACAGTCACAGAACAAAAACCTTGAGTACCACCATTTATTTCCCAGTCACCACGAATAGGTACGTTGGTGTAGGTATCATTATTATATCCTTGTCCTTGGTTCTCAATAACAACGGTGTCAATAGAACCAGGTCCAGCAGCAGCCTGTACTAAACTATTCTCAAGAACAGGTATGAACTCTGTAGTAACAAATTTTAGAATATTATCAGCATCAATAGTATACATATACTTCCAACGATACTTGTACTCAGATGAGTCGTTGGTTTCAATAACTGTTGTTGATGTTCCTGTTGGTTCAACCAATGAAGGTCTACCTCTAGGATATGTGGGAGACTGACCATTGTACAAACACTTGTACACGTTGAAGTCAGAGTTCATCACATAGAAGTTTGAGTCATATAGACGAGTAGCACCATTAGCAGTGGTCTTAGCAGGACTATAGTCAGGTTTGTACATTGAATATGTACGACCAGTACCACCAGTAGTCTCTGTAGGATCTATCCAATCCACTCTAGGTACAACGAGAGAAGTATCAGTGATGTCTACTCTCTTAAACGCAACTGAATCCGCATAAGTTGAACGATGATATGTAAAACTATCAATCGGTTCGTTAGTTGGAGGGGAATCAGGTGAACCCCATGCCTTAGCTCGTCCAACAAACAAATACACTTTATTTGCGTCCGATCCAGAGCTGCCCAAAGTATTACGAAATGCTTCGGCTGCGTAAATTCTAAATTTATCGGTTACAAGTGCCATTAGTATAGGGCTTTATAGGTTATTTATACTGTATAAACACGGATAGTTGGAAGGATCTCCATTGTACCCGTTGCTGTCAAAGATACTGGTATCTGAATACTGAATGTGGTATCAGATATTCGTGTAATTTTATAAGTTCCATTTAAGGAATCTGTTGGATAAGGAGCAATCGAAGATGTAAATCTAATGAATCTCTCCATACCAGTTTGGAGATAATGATTAGCACCCATTGTCATAGTAACGGTTCTATTTAAAGCAGAGAAGTTTCCTGCTGTAGGTCCGTTAGCATAACCAAATCCTAGTTGAGTTCCAGTTGCTTTGTATCCTCTACCGTTAGTTGTAACAGTAAATTCGTTAGTAGCGTAATCTACAGAACCATATAAGATTCTCTCAGCACCCCATGTCTCAGTAGTTGTATTATAATATGGAAGTAATAGTTCTCCGTTAGTTGGGAATCCAATTCCATTGTTATAGTATGCGTCAAGAACAGGTATAGTAGCAGTCTGTACGCCAATAGAACCAGTCAACTGCGTAGTGTATAAGAATACACCATTAGAGATAGCTCTGTCTCTCTGAGTCCTTTCTAAAGCAAGTGGATGATATGGTGTGACAGCAGGAGCAGTATTATAATTAGAACCACCTTGTAAGTTGATTACATCTATAACTTTACCACTACCTTGTTCAACAACAGTCTCAGCAAATGCTCCAGATCCACCTCCACCACTAAAGATTAAGAATGGAGCAACCTCGTAGTTAGAGCCAGGATCAACTATAGTGACCTGTACAACCCTACCAGCTACAACAGTAGCAGAGAAGGTAGCAACGTTGGGTCTTAGACCTGTATATTCATATGTATCTAAGGAGGAGGAACTAGCAATAGTAGCAAGTCTTCTGATGTCTCCTTCTGACTGTACCTGTAATAGGTCGCCAGGATCAAGAGCAGAGAATGTATCTTCCGTTACAATATCAAGATTAGAACCAGTGTAGATGTATATCAATACCTCACTCTGTGCTCTAGGTGCTTCACTGAATGTAAGTATAGAACCATCTAGTGTATATGCTACTTCAGGTTCCTGATACACACCGTTCAAGAACATCACAAGGTTATTAGCAGGGATCACCTCATTAGAATCTGATTCTAGTGAGAATGGTTGGTCATTCTTCTTAAGTATAAATGTCTTCTTCGTACCGTTCATGAATGGTGCGATAGAGTCCATATCTTGTAACTGTCCCACATAGAAACAGTAGAAGTCCATATTACCTTTCGGTGCTTCAGTAAAGTTAATAGTAGATGGTGTGCCAGAGTAACTATAGGAAGCACCTAACTCCTGTATGTGTGAGTTCAAGAATAATAAGAACCTATCATTAGCAGGAAGTGTGTATCCTGATCCACCTACAGTAGCAGCAAATGCTGTTGTTGTTCCGTTGAATGTAACTGTCTGTACCTCAACTTGGAATGAGTTGATTACTGTACCACCTACGTCAGCAGGATCTACACCAAGTATATCTGTATTCTTATAATTATCTCCACCACTGACTAATGTTACACCTGTTACAGCACCTGTGGTTCTTGCTATAGGAGCATTGAGTGTACCCGCTGCTGTGCTTGGACTACCACCTGTGAGTGATAATGTAGGTGTAGAAGCATATCCTACTCCTGTCTCCTGTACAACTATTGCCTCTAGATGTCTACCCACAATAGCAGCTGCTGTAGCAGTTGTAGTTATTGTGTCGGCAGCATTCGCAATAATCTCAACAGTGACATCGTTATATCCAAATCCACCTTGATCGACTGTGATACCAGTGACAGCCCCACCAGACACAGTGGCAGTGGCAGAAGCATTAAAGCCAGAGTTAGAGGTGATCCTGACTGTTGGTACATTGTTGTATCCAACTCCTCCGACGAGTATTCCGATTGATTTGACATAACCTCTTGCTGATAATTGTGGTACGTAAGTTCCTGATGTAGTTGGTGATCCACCTGTAATAATAACGGTAGGAGCAGTCTCATAACCATCACCATGATTACCGACTGTACGTGTAATACCGCTGAAGTTACCTTGATTCAAGGCTGTGTAAGCTAGATCCATCAAGGTGTCGATAGTTGCTTGTACAGCAGTACATCCATCTTGTCCTTCTGTGACAGCACCTGTGGTAGCACTCAAGAATGTATGAGTGTAGTTACCACCAACTGTGATGGCATTGCTTAGAGATGACACATATGTGTGTGCTGAGGTGTCACTGGATATACCAACAAAGATTGATATTCTGTCTATCTCAGAATCTACTATTTGTAGTGGTTGATCATATGCTCTGTCTTTCTTCTGTTTCAATCCATTAGTTGTGGCAGATACAAATGTATGTGCTGTCTCGTTTGTAGATGGGAAGAAGTCTAATACTCTTACTCTGAAGGTATCATTAGTTACATTTCTAATCTTCAACCACTTACCTGACACTGGGTCAGTAGAACGTGGATATGTGTGGTTAGAACCATTACCATCCTCAGCACATGTAAATGTCAATGAGTCGTCGTCAAATTTAACATAGTCACCTGTTCTCATACTATGTCCTACTACAGTTACATCCATGTCACCGTAGGTTGGATCATATGTCGCACCTGTTACAGTGTGGTTGATTATATCTGTACGTGGATATGCGTGGTTGGAAGCATTACTGTCCTGAGCACAAGTAAATGTGATACCACCATCAGCAATCTTGATACTCTGTCCTCTTACCTTGACATTGTAAGATACTACACCTTTAAATGTATGCTCAGTTGTATTTGTAGATGGAGCAGTGTTTAATACCTGTACTTTGAATGTATTTCTAGTCACATCTGTGATAGGTGTCCACATCTCAGAGATAGGATCACTTGATCTTGGGTAAGCATGGTCACTACCATGACCATCTTGAGCACATGTGAATATAATAGAACTATCTGCTATCTTAATTTCATCAGTAGGTGTTAAATGATGATCCTCTATGGTAACTGTCATGATACCAGTAGTAGGATTGTAGTCAGCACTGTCAACTGTAAGTGTTCTTTGTGCTCTGAGTCCATGAGGTAGAACAACAGCACCAGATGTGGCACTTACAAATGTATGAGTATGTCCACCACCACTCTGTACAGCATCAGTAGCAACATAACCTGGTTTCCATCTATGTGCTGTAGTGTTAGATGATGTACCAACGTTGACGGTGATAGAAGTGTCAGATACAGCAGTAATTGCTAGAGCATCTCCACTAGCAGGGTCACTGCCTCTTGGATATGTGTGGTCAGTTGTATATAAGTCAAGAGCACACTGATATGTAAGAGAATTATCAGTGATTGTTATAGTGTCACCCACTTTAAGAATATGATTACCGATAGTCAACTCAGCAACACCTGTAGTTGGTTCATAATTAGAACCTGTAACAGTATGATTGACTAAAGGACTAGGTCCTACGTTGACTGTGATTGTATTAGTGTCCTTAGCAATGATCTTGAGTGCCTTATCATAGAATGGATCTTTACCAAACCTAGGATATGTCTTCTGATCATTGTTACCGTCCATTGAGCATGTAAATGTCAATGAGTTTGGTCTGAACATGATCTCTTCACCAATCTCCATGCTATGTGAACCAATGTTCACTGTCATAGATCCTGTGTTGGCATTATATGTGGCAGCAGATACGTTAAACTGTGTATTGTAGACTTCCATGTCCATAATACCAGTTGTAGGTTCAAATGTAGCACCTGTGATCTGATAATTGACAGTAGGAGACTCTCCAACATACAATGTGATTGTAGTGTTTGTCTTAGAAATGATAGGAAGAGATTTACGATATGCCCAGTCAGTAGATCTAGGATATTTGTGATGTGTAACACTACCATCCATAGCACACTTAAATGTCAATGACATATCACCAAGTCTGACTCTGGTTCCTACCTCTAGAGTATGGGATCCTATTGTTATCTCTACTTGTCCTGATGTAGCAGTATATACAGCGTTAGTTACGTTAAATGATTGAGCATAGTTGCTATATGCTGTGATTGTAGGATCTTTATACTGTGTTTTGGTTGTGAGGTTAAGATGTGGATATGTCTCAAATGTCTCGTTGTTGATACACTTAAGAACCATCTGTCTTGCTTCTTCAAACACATAAAGTGTCTCTGCCTCTTCTCCTGATACATGATTACCTACAAAGTACATGTTCAATGTGTCATACAGAGTATGGTTACCACCGAATGCCACGTTGGTAGCAACAGCAGTCAATACATCTCTTGTATCTGACTTACATTGTCCATCACCTAAGCCAGGTGAGTTAAATCCAGTAGGAGCAGTCCTTGTAAAGGCACTCATTGTGTTAGTATCAACTGCCACCTCTACAATATTCATTAGAGTGTGTATAGTTGCTCTAGCACTAGCACACTGGTTATCAGATCTAGTAATACCTCCATCATACTTCTGTGTCTCACCATGATCACCAACTACAGTCACCGCTTCATTAGCAATAACTTGTCTAGCTATCTTGTCAGCCTCACGGAAGGCATAAATGGTATGAATCTCTTCACCTGCTACATGAGCACCATCAACATAGTACTTGGCAGCATCATATACTTCACTGTTACCACCAAACTTAGCATTGATAGCAACTGCCTCTAATACATCTCTTACATCATCAACACAGTCCTCATCACTACCTGTGGGTTCTACGAATAGTGTTGGTTCTGTCTTGGTGACATGATTCATCAAGTCAGTATTGATAGCAACAATAACAATATCAATAAGCGTAGCGATAGTGGACTTAGCACTAGCACAACCGTCGTATACGTAAGTAACATCTTCAAAGTACTGTTCATAACCATGATCTCCTGCGACTGATACTGTTTCATTTAAAATTACTTTGTCTATCAGACCTTTCATCTGATTAGTAGCAGCTATTGTCTGCTGTTCTTCACCTTGTACTACACTACCGTATGCTGATGTATAGTAGTAGGCAGCATCATATACCTTATTGTTAGCACCAAATAGTAAGTTGAAAGCGACTGCTTCCAATATATCCATCAAGTCATCTCTACAATCTTGTTCTGTATATCCTTGAGCATGTGTATAACCAGGATAGTCAATAGTCTTGAATAGGTAGTATGCTTCCCAGACAATAAAGTCTTTGTTTGCCATGATCAAGTTATAGGCATCAAAGTGTCTCTTACTTGATATGGTGTATGGGATGTCAGCATGCATCCTATCGACTGCCTCTCTAGAGATGAAGTCTTTGTTCATCAAGATAAGGTTAGCTGCGTCTGCTACCTTGTTATCTGTAGGTGTACCATACTTATTCATCAGTCCCACAGCAATATCTGCTATGATACCTTTGTTATTATCAATCAGAGTTCTAGCATCACCATATTTGTTATTCGTGACAAAAGCAGCACTATCAAGGACATTTGTTACAACTATGTTACCAGTTGCCCCCGATCCGTCTGATAATTTGTTAGTAAATGGAACGTTGTTGTATGTACCCGCAGTATAGCCTGTACCTTGATATATTCCATCTGTTGTATTAAGAGCAGTGATAACATCACCAAACTGATCTAACTGGAAGTTTGTAGATATATCAGATCTCTTGAAGTACATGATGATAACTGATGAGTCTCTCATAGGAGCTTCACCAAATGTTATCGTGCTACCTGATATTGAGTATGACTCAGGGTTCTGTACAATACCGTTGATAGTAACCATCAACTGATTCTTATTTGTAGGTACAGTTGCTGTACCTCTAGTTCTTAACTGGAACTGTGTATTGACATCATCAAACTCTACAGTTAGTTGATGCTGTGAGTCTGTAGATAACGCTGTAATATCTACAGCAGATCCACCTGATGTGGCAGATAGAGTAAATGTGTTATCATCTATACGATTGACATAGTAAGATCCAACTGGTAGACCAGTTAAACTTATACCAAGTCGGATATTAGGGTAATTGCCAACGTTAGCAGTAGGTATATTGCCAGGATTGTCAATAGCATCCCATACAATCTGAGCAAGAGTTGTGACCGCTGACTGAACATCGGCACACCCGCCAGGATCTTGTGTAATTGTGACATCTGAGTATGGTAGTAGATTTTGTATTGCTTCTATAGCGAGATCTCTAGCATATTGGATAGCAGCTATAGTTTCTACTGTTTCACCAACGATATAATCTATAGCACCACCAACCACATAGGATTCAGCAGCATCTACAGAGAATTTGTTACCACCATAACGTAAATCATTACACCATGCGATAACTATAAGTCTTAGATCTCTAGAACACTTCTCAGCACTATAGTCTGGTTTAGTACCATCCGTCAAGTTAGGATAACTCTGCTCCAACCATGTGATAGTAGTAGAAATGATATAGTCTAAGTTGCCTAGTATTAAATTACGGGCATCTTGGAATCTATCACCTTGTATGTTGTAAGTAACTTTCTGACCAGTTAGTAATCCATGATTAGGGAATGTAATCTGCTCATTTGATATGTCAACAACATTAGAATCAGTACCATCAAAGGTAATAGTTCTCTGATTGATAGGATCTAACTTATCAACAACAGCAGATAAGATCTTTCTAACGTCTAGTAACTGTTTACCAACAACCTGTATGTTAGTTGGGACTGTCGCTGTATAATCTGGTTTACCAAGTACAAAGTTCTCGATACGAGCTAACTTACCTGTGTTAGAGGCAGATGGTTTAGGTACAAAGAACGTGGTTCCATTGAAGGATAGGTTTTCATCACCAAATCTCTGCTCCCACCAGTTATTAGTATCTGGGTTAGCTGGATTGTAATATGATCTACGTTGATATCTCTTGAATGCTGACTGTGATACAACCTGTGTACCTAATACCTTGAACCCAGCTGGGTGAGCAGAGTTCTTAAACTGGTTCTTCCATTCCTTGACATTGATCGGAGAGTTAACAACGTATGAGAACTCTTGGTATCTGTCACTATCATATAGACGCTGATCGTTAAGGTCAAGTATACCAGTAGTACGCTTAAACTCAGCAGTAGCAGTGGCGATAGGTGATACAGTAAAGTTAGCGACTGATCTTTCAAAGTCATGTATTTCTCCAAATGCGTTAGATTGTAAACCGAAGACTGGTTGATTGAGAGCGAACTCTCCTAATTCAATCTCTACAGATAAGACTCTACCTTTAGGATCCCATGCCTTAACTGTACCTAGAGCAGAGAATGAGTCAGTAGATGAACCTTGATATAGTTTCTCCCCAACAAAGAATGAGCCAGGAGTCATAGTCACAGTGATCTGATCTCCTAAGTCTGTGGTTGTTAAGTTAAAGGTCGCTGTACCTCCATTACCAATAGAAGGTTGACCTGTGATTGTTATTGCTATTCCGTCTAGAGCATCAGATAATGTTGTTGCTAATTTAAGTTGGTTACTAGCAAGACCATTAGCAAGTGTAGGTTGTATGGCAAAGTAAGTTGTATTTGCTACGAGAGGAGCTGGTAATGTACCATCAACCTCTAACAACTGTACTTCTGTACCTACAGGTATCTTAGTATCGTATGGGAAGTTAAGTGTGCTGTTAGATTGTAGTGGAACGAAGGAGTGTGTGATACGTGCTTTTACAGCAGGAGTGCTTGAGTAACCTCTACCTGGATTTGCTACTGTAATTGCCTGAATAACTTCGTTGTCAATAATAGCATCCATAACTGCACCGCTTCCACCTCCACCAATAAGTTCGATTGTTGGTTTGGTAACGAACGATCCCCCACCGTTTGTAACAGTGAAGAAGTCAACGATTTGAGTTCTTGTGAGCTGTAGATTATAGTTTGTATTAACGCTTGGTTTGAGTGTTCTATCATGACTATAATTGTACGTGATATTATCTCCACCAAGACTTATGATCTTACCTAGATCAGAAGACTTAAGTAATATGGAAGCACCTGTACCAGTTCCCTGCTTAACTGTAATGATAGGAGGGTTCTGGAACCTAGTTCCCGCATTCTCAATAACAATAGAACTTACAGTCTCATCTATAATTTCTGCTCTCAGTACAGCTCCAATACCTGTACCACCAGATATCTGTACTTCAGGAGCAGATAAGAAACCAGAACCAGAGTTAGATACAACAACAGCATCTATAGAAGCATCTATGACTGTAGATGTAACAGCTGGTCTTACAAAGTCTAGAGAGTCGACTCTAAGAACAAAGTTATCAGAAGAACTACCACCTGTGATATCCTCACCACGAACAGTGATAAGGTCACCTAGAGAATAGTTTGCTCCACCCGCTAACACAGTAGCAGATGTGATGTCCTTAGTAGAAGCATCAACGACAACTTGGATTGACACACCCTGTCCACCTGTAGGTGCTACAGATTCCTGTGATACAGTGTAGGTTCCACCTGTGAAATTAGCAGATGTATTCTGACTATTGACACTAAGTGTAAGTACACCACCGTAGAATGGGTCATCAATGTATATAGTTGGTGCTGTACGGTAATTACTACCTCCATCACCATTAATTGCCACATTAGTAAGTTGACCAATCTCAGGACCTGATTGAGGAACGATAGCAGCAACGTTTGCTTGTTCACCTGATATAGCACTGATACTAGCTTGGTTAGATCCTGCTATTATACTGTTAGTATTGTTATTAGCAGTGGTAAACATAATGAAACCACGAGTAGTAGCACCCACTAAGTTATTACGTAGAGGTTGTACTCTTAGTGTAGAAGTATTTGGATTCCAACTGATTACCTTACCTCTAGCAGTATCACCATCTAGAACTGCCTTAGAAAGAATAATATCACCTCTATTAAAGTCACCAAATATATTCTCTAATGTCAAATCTACGAAGTCAGGCATAGAGCATATGACTGATGGAGGGTTAGCACCATTATATCCTATGCCAGGATCCACTATAGTAACACTTTCCAACTTACCAGATATAGTAGCAAATGCTGTAGCACCACCACCTGATCTCTCTATACCACTAAACTGAGGTAGAGTAGCATAGTTTCTACCAGGATCACCAATGTTAACAGAAGCAATACCACCTGAAGGGAATATAGAGTCTGTACTATATGATATCTCGTTAGCTGCTGTATAGTTGTTTTCTGGTTCTCTTGCTAGTAAAAACTCAATCGTAGTAACAGTAGGAATCGCTGATACAGAGTTTGCTCCTAGGAATGGATCGTTAATTACACTTAGATAACTTCCTGAGACATTACCATTAATGTCAAAGTAGAATAATGTGCCAGGTACATCATTTAATGAGATAGTGACAGATACCTGTTGTCCTGTAACTGGATCATTCTCAGCATCAATAACATTTTTATATGTGAATACGTTTGTGTTCTCTTTATCAAATGTAAACTCTAGTCTTCTATCAGCATTGGATGTATCTGTGGTCTTAAATTTGTATAGATGACCATTGATAAGATCTAACTTAGGTTCCTTACAGTATACCTCACATGCTGTAGTAATAGCAGTGTCTGTGATGATACCAACTGGTTTCTTGAACTGGAATCTCCTACCTGTGCTTGTTCCTGTGACAGTATGTGTGCCATCATAGTCTGATGGGTTACTTCCAGTGATTACAACCTCATCACCTATAGTCAACTGATGGGCAGCTGTGCCTCTAGCAGTAAATTCTTGATTGATAGAGCTAGGTGTAACGTAGAATCCATTGACACTACCAATATCGGTGATAGCGACTGGATCTAACTGTTCATTGTTATAATATCCACTACCTTCTTTAGTAAGAGTAACAGATGCTACTTCACCACTGTCATTAACAACAATAGTAAACTCAGCACCCTCACCTGATGGAGCTGATGTATTGACAAGAGGTACTTTAGTATATGTGCCAGGTGTACCACCACTACCAGCCATGAATGTCCACAAGTTCTGGACTAATCCACCAGTCTTCTTGACATTACCGATGTCAATAGAGAAGTTTTGACCTGTACCACCAATATTAGAAATATTAGCAGTTAATACATCACCATCTGTATATTCTTTACCTTCACCAACTATAGAGACTGCTGTGACTGTATTACCGCTTACAGTGATATTAGCAGAAGCATTTTGTCCTGTACCGCCTACTAGAGGAATATTAGTATAACTTCCGTTTGTAAGTCCTGTACCGCCAGTTATGGTTATATTCGCTTGTACGACCCTTCCTTTTGAACTAATCGTAAAATTAGTCAAATCAAAGTATTTAAAGTGATATTTGTCGTTTATAATCTTTACATCAATCTCACGAGTGTATTCATTGTCCCCAATCGCAATATCGACAGTATCGCCTATTTTTAGGTAATGGGCAGATCCTGTAGTGATAGTTCCTGTTATTATGTCTGTAGTCGAGTTTACAGCGTATGCGATGGCATTAGTGTTAGTTCCAGACACTTTAGAGACTCTAGCGGATATACCACTTCCTCCAGTGCCTGTTTCATCAAATATGAGTCTATCGTTAACTTTATAGTCAAATCCCGCACCCTCGATCAAATACTGATCTAATCCACTTGAGAAGTACCTATTTGTCGCAGCAACGAATAATGAGTCAACAGAACCACCTTTTACGGATGGGAAGTAATCAAAGTAACCAATACCAACATCTACGAAACCTATGAAGGTAGAATCGTCTTCTAGGACTATAGGAGTAGTTGCGTCCTCTAAAGCAAGGATATACTCGATTGGGTTGCCTTTATTCTTTCTTCTGACTAATGCTGTGTCTGTAGCAACATATGGACGCTTATAACGAACTGCGTCCTCTGTAAAGTTCCTTTGGAGTCCATTTCCCTTCCAGTTGATATCACTCGCTTCAGAATAGTAATTAGGACCTACAAAGTATGGAAACTTCGGATTTCCTGTACTTCCGTCTAATGTACAGAAATATGCGTATACACCTAGCGGATATTCGGGAGTTACGCAGAATCTACCATTATACTGATCTAAGTCGCCTAATCCTTCAACATATTCGTAATCTTCGATATATGTTCCCATCTTGTCAATATCTGCCAAATCATTACCAACCAACGCATCTCTAGTTGCTCTGATGCGATATGAGCTGATCATTTGCTTTAATTCATTATATGGGTTCTTATTCTCTCTATCTGTGTATGCGTAAGGTCCGTAGATAGGATGTCCGTCAAATGACCATCCTATGATCGGAGAATGCCTTGTTGGGTTCAATTCTGCGTATGATGTGTCACTTACGTTATCCCCAAGCAAGAAACGCATTTTCTTTGGATTATAGAGGTATCCATACTCTCCACCGTAGATTCCGAAGTTAGCACCCTTGATTGATACACCATTATTGTCATCTGCCTGTTTTGGTGATATAAACAGTGGATCACCTAATTCGTCCGCACTAGCAGCTAAGTTCTTCGTCAATACTGGTAATTCAACTTGGAATGTAGCTCCAGAGCCAGGATACACGATATCAACAGTTGTGGTTCCTGAAGTGTAACCAATACCGCCATTTGTCACGGTAATACTTGTAACTTGCTGTGTAGCCTGATTTACAGTCGCAAACGCAACAGCACCGACTCCATCACCACTAATAACAACGTCAGGAGCACCATAGTAGTTACTACCACCAAATGTCAAGATAATAGATACAATTCTGCCATTTACAATAGATGGGTAACCTACAGCACCAGATCCAGATACTAGAGTGATATTTGGTCTCTCATTGTAGTTTGTACCATTGTTTGTGATTGTTATGCCTTCTTCAGTCAATCCACCACGAACAACCGCTGTACCAGTCGCACCTTCTCCTCCACCACCAGATAATACAACTGTGGGCACAGATTGGTATCCCTCACCAGCTGCGGACACTGATATAGCAGTTACGACTCCAGATGTGATTGTAGCAGTCGCAGATGCTTCAACTGTAGGATCTCCACCCACAATACCAACTGTAGGAGCTGTTGTGTAACCAGATCCACCATTATCTACGTTTACCGCAAATAGTGAACCAGATACGCTTACAGTCGCCTCAGCAGAGATTCCCTCAAACTCCCAAAGGCAAGCTCCGTCTTGTACTGGGTCTGTACCTGTATGTGTAGGTTCTTGTCCTATTTCTGCGGTTTTACCGCTTCCTAAGTTTCTATATCTGTATCCTACGCTATTTCTAATTCTTTGGTTAAGGAAGTACGCTGTATCTCTCGCATGGAGTGGTTCAAACTCTACAATCGGTGGATTGGTAATATCATAACCAGATCCCGCATTTGTAACCGTAATTGACTTTACACCACCAAATAACTTCGTATCGTTTGACTTATACGAGAAAAATGGTACACCATTCACACCAATACCAACTTGACCCACAGGAGTCGCAGTTTTATTGGATTTAGTGATTGTGGTGAGTGGAATGCGTTTTAGATATCTCTGGTTGCCAGGATCTAGGTCATCAGTGTGGAAAGGTCCTATTTCGTGACCAGGCACACCTGGTGACGCTATAATGGCGTGTTCAGAAGATCTATAGACATTTTGTACATCAGATGGTGTATCTTGTAATCCTAGACGTATAGATGTGTCAGATGACGTAGATTTCGCAAATTCCCGTGTTACCAAGAATCCTACGTCTACTCCACGAATAGGAGTGCTAGGAATTAAGATACTGAACGTATTATTGGTGCTGACACCTCTTACAGTGAATGTTGAGTTATATACGTCTTCTGGAGCGTTCAATATGACTATAGTGTCTTCACGTTTCAATCCATGCTCTTGTTCAGTCGTTATATTCGCTACAACACTACCATCTGGGTTTGGTGTGTCTAAAGTCAGCAATGTACCGTTCAATAACTTCTTAACGTTGTATATGAAGCTCTCATAGATTGGATCTAGTGAATCGAAGCCTGGTTCTGATGGTGTGGTGACTTTTGAGTCCTGTAGGTAATATTTACCGCCAGTTACGATGTCTATTCCTCTTGTACCACCAAATACTGTTAAACTGATCTTAGTTCCGTCTCTATTGCTATATCCAAAGATTTCATAAGAAGATGTGACCTCAGATCCTGAAATATGGGGTGCTGCCTGTGTATCTTGTCTCGCACGGGTACATCCTAGGAACTGGGTGACTGTTTTGTCCGTATAGTTGATAATCTCATCATCTATACGAATAGCTCCGTTTATTTCAGGCCATCCGATAGTAGAGTCGACTGTTACGACATTTTCCGACAAATTGGAGCTTAGGTCTTCACCAAGGAGCGTCTTATACGGAGTTGTGAAACTTCCATCGCCATTTTCCGTATCAACATCCAATTCGTAGATCTTTCCGTCTTCAGTAAACACCTCAACTACGGATTTTACGTATATACGTGCGGAATTTACATTTGTGTCGTTTGGATCGTTCTCTTGGTACAATACTTCACCTGTAAGTTCTACAGGGTTTCCGCTTATCGCTGTAGCACGAATAATCTCCCTTACAGTGTAAAATGCGTCACTAGGTTTGAATATTCTATCTTTAGGGTACTCAATAACTGACTCAACACCAAAGAGCACTCTCATCAAGTATTTGAATGACCTTGATGTACCCTTAGAAGCATAAAAGTCCTTTAAACGTTTAGTAACTGTTGATTGTTGTATCTCTGGAGCAAACTTGCTTGGGAATGACTCAGCAAACTGATCTCTGAACCTCTGTAGTAAGAATAGAGGTAAAAGGTTGTTTAGGTTGACTACTGTAGACCCAAAGTCGTGGTAAGCAGCTACAGACTCGGTAAAGGTGTACTCTGCTAGTGTACCCACCTTAGTAGTGGCATGAAAACCTCTAACACAATCCCTAAACTGTGTTTGAGACTTACTCTTGTAGTATATGATCTCTTCGTCTATCATTACGAGACCTTCTTTTGGAAAATCTCTAGTATTACCTACGTCTATGACTGTAGCGTCAGTTGCGATCCCAGAGGACGCTGTAGTCGACTCTACGAGGTCGTTAAGACGGTCTATGTTATAATATTCATCTATGTTCTGTATTACATCAACTGGGTTGCCCTTCAACTCCAATGATTGATAGTAATATTTGATAAACTGTATGAAGTCAGGATAGTCCTCTCTGATAAACTGAGGAATCTGCTCCTCAATTCTATCAGATACTTTAGTTCTCGATTCTGGCGAAACCGATGCATCAATCGGGTCAACTGTAACCTCAGTTTGAGGGGTGACCCACGACGCAACTTTCCACGACGACTGTTCAGCGGGCATTACTAACTATAGCTCGATTCTGGTACTACACCTGTTCCAGAAGTGTTTGAACCACTGGAAATTTCATCATCTATTACATTAACAACTAGATTATCTATACCTAGTGTTAGATAGGTCTCTCTGAGTGAAACTAAGTCATTAGATTCAGGAATTACAGAGAATTGTATAATATTGTCAGTAGAGTTGACTACTTCAGTAATAATAAGGTCGTTGATAGTAACTTCTCCTGCGGTATAGTCAATTATACCCCAGTTACCACCAATGTACTGTTTTGAACCATCTGTGTTTACATAATACAGACGTATGGTTCCCAATCCATCATCATTCAAGTAAAATACTTGATTTCCACCATCAGCACGTTTAAAACCATTAGTTTGTAATGTTGGTGTGTCTAATTGTGCGTTAATTCTGTTTCCGAAGCAAATCTTGTAGTTAAATCTTTGATTTAGTGAAATAGTCACATTTTTACGCATCTTCACCTTCGTGATGTTCGATGTGATGGATGGTTCCGCGTCATCAATGATTTTTTGGATTTTAGAGTACTTAAACTTACCACCAAACTTGTTAAACTCAGCGGAAGAGTTCAATGTCTCCAATGTACGGTAAATAATTTGATTAATCTCGTTTTGATCTCTTCTTGTATTGTTTGGGTTGAAATAAACATAAGAAGCAAGGTCAATAAACAAAACAGATGGATCCATGATCTTTGGTTCCACTGCACCTACTGAATATGAACGTATTTTCTTCTGTACTGCGTCTTTTTCAGAAATAGACAGACGATCTGCGTTTTTAGGTTTGATTACGACAATGACTTTACCGTATTCTGGTGGATCTGCCTCTTCACCACCAAAAGCAACGATAGATTGAACGTTAGGATAGATCTGAGGTATGATTGCCTCATAATCCTTTGTAGTTACTGCTCTACCAAAGCTAGAATAGAATTTAGGAGCAGAATACTTGATACTATCAATGCTTTCTGCTAAAGCACCACCATCAGGTGTTGATGTTAGGGTTAGAGTGATACCAGAAGTGATAGGAGCGTTCCTAGAGTCCTTTACAGTACCCGCAAACGTGAATCCTTTCAATCCGTTAGGTGCTGAACCAGAAGAAGTAGGATAAGTGACCTCAATCACGTCTCCATTGATTAATGATTCTCCAAGTACACCATCACCAAAGACTATCTCTGGTCTCTTACTCTCTGACTCCTCTAAAAAGAAGATCTTACTAATATTACTTACTGTTGTTATATCCTCTGCCTTCAAATATGCATCAGTGATAGTTCCACGTGTTACTTCTACACTCATAGCAGAAGTATCAGCAGCTAGGTTACCTAGAATGAACCTTTGTCTGTCTGACTCTGTTTTTACGAAAGTATCAGTGATGAATATGCCTTCAAATGTCTCTACACCTGTAAATGTTGCTTTACCATCTAGTGTGTTGACTGATACGATTAAATCTTTGGGTATGGAGAACACAAAGTTCGCTCCACCCTCTCCTGTGAACGAAGCAAAGACCCCTTTATTGATTTGTACTGATTCTGGGTATCCTCTACCATTAGACCCTGTGCCATATATCGTCTGTATGACCACTGTAAAGGTCGCACGGGCACATCTAGCACTTCTTGGGGTATATCCTATGAGTTTGGCTAACTTTACTACGTTTTCTCTTAGAACTGCAGTGTCTAAGAAGTTTTCGTTGATTGCTAAGTTAGCATTGACCGCAGAGTAGTAACTATTATAAGCAAGTACGTCTAATAGTGTGGATAACGAGGATCCTTCAAAGTCGTAGTCGCTAAATTCGGACTGTCCCTTTAAATATGCCTTTAGTTGTGCCTTGATCTCGTTAAACTCTAACGAGTTGACTTTTGTTAGTGCCATTATCGCTTAAGTATAACTTCTAGATTGTCAATTACGTTTGGTAGTCCTGTAATAAGATAATATATCTCTACCGCCAAGTCATTTGCTCTTTCATCAAACTTTGCCTTGACTCTATAACACACAACACGTGGTTCGTAGAGGTTTATAATATTTTTTATCTGTGTTTCTATTAAGGATGACTGTCCCTCTGCATATAACTCAAAAAGAGCACCAGTAATGTTCCCACCGTAGTTTGGTAAGAATGGTTTCTCATAAAAGTTGTATCGAACGATGTTCTTTACCGCTTCTTTGATTGCTACTTCATTTTTAATTGTATTTACGTCATTGGTTACAGGATTCCTTCTAAAAGTTAGATCAAAATCCTTAAACGCTCGACTGGGCAGGGAAGCTGCCATAGTATACCTACGTATTCGACCTCAATGTTTATTTAGACACGTTTTCAAAGGGTTTTCGTTTCTTTCCTTGCCTATCACTACGAGGATCAGTAATTAAGTACCTACAATACTCATTTCCATGGTCGTAGAAGTGATCTGACATATCTACAGGCACATTTGCGTTTCTTTTTCCGTCTACAATTCTATTTGCCTTGGCCACGATACATTTTCCTTGCTTTGTTTCTTGACGTAGCAGAGTATTTGGAATGTTGTCCTTTACCCTGTCTTGTTTTCTTTGGTTTCGATTCAATACTGTTTCCAGTGTTCCATGTTACTGCCATAATTTTATCCTGCGAATACGTTTGGTGATCCTGCTGCGACTGATGTACATGTCGCGTCTCCTACTCTACCACATCCTTTACCGTTTACAAATACAGTACTACTCCCAGTAGCTATTGCTGCTGAGTGTGGAGGACATGGGTCACCTGGTAGTAGGTGTGTTGTATTGTTGTCTCCCTGTCGAGAAACACCAATTCCATTAACAAAGACGTTAGAAGAACACCCACTTCTGGTCATTCCAGTACAGTGAGTTACATCTGCGTCTCCTTTTCGGGTAACTGCGGGCATTTTACTTCTGTTCTCTTGCTTGTAACATATGTAGGTAGTCTGTAAACCTACTCATTTTGATATGATCGTTCACATCATGTGGTTCTTCGGGATTTTTGGGGCAAAATTTGATTACATGGTCAAATTTTTCGGGAATATCAGAGATTCTCGTATATTCTATCAACTCTGTGCCCTGACGAATAGTAAATTCGCCTTCGAGGGCTAGAAATTCTGCTTCCATAGTTGTTTTTTCAATTATTTATCCCGTCGTGCGGATGCAACGACGCGATTTTTGGGACTTTCAGTACGAAGTATCAGTAATCGCTAGATTATCGTCTTCATCTAGCGTAATTTCGACATAATTTAACTCCGTATTGTAGGTATACAGAAGTTTTTCCCAGATTCCATGGAAATCTTCCTCATCTACACCTCTCATGATGCATCTATCTTCCCAATACAGGTGATAGATCTTAGAGCTTTTCGATAGTGTTGATTCTTTTGTCATGTTCGAGTACTACGTCTACTAATTTTTCATAATTTTCTTTGTTTGGTCGCTTCATTAGAAGCTCCATGCTATTAAGGCGGGTCTCCAACGCTTCAATTTGTGATTTGAGAGCGTAGAGACAGTCAGATATCTCTTGCTGAGTCATTCTTCTATATCAAAACTCCATTGTATAGACTTAATATAGTCAAAAGTACATGAAATGTCTCGGTCACAGTCAACATCATACTTACGATCACATAAAAATCTCCTCAATTCGTATATTGAAGGGAATTTACCTTGCTTAATGTGCTTTTCG
>VTLG01003572.1_pt1 | contig 26417 bp, 31 predicted proteins | sample 4694571 | NCBI WGS metagenome assembly VTLG01 (sample SAMN12604809, study PRJNA352737) | marine metagenome | biome: ENVO:00000447; feature: ENVO:00000209|ENVO:00000569|ENVO:01000036; material: ENVO:00002151; isolation source: viral sequences binned using virsorter ...
AACTTAATCTTACTTGGTAATGTAAAAGGTAGGTATGAATACCCAGAGCTACGAAGGATTGCACAGAAACTGTACAATGAATACAGACCTGATGTCTGCATGATTGAAAAGAAAGCCAGTGGTCAGTCTTTGATTCAGGACTTACGCAGATCAGGACTACCTATTCTAGAGTATTTGCCAGATCGCGATAAGGTATCCAGAGTTTACTCAGCTACACCCATTATGGAAGCAGGGCGGCTATGGCTACCCACCTCTAAGAAATGGGCAGATGACCTTATAGAAGAGTTAATACGTTTTCCCAACTCAGCCCATGATGACCAAGTAGATGCGCTAACTATGGCAGTGCATTATATGCGGGACTCATGGAACCTTGCACATCCTGACGACCCAAACTGGGATGAGCCAGTTAGAGAAAAGAAATCAACCTATTGGACATTCTAAGTTAATGTGATATAATAGAGTGGGCGAGGAAAGGGAACTCAATGTCTTTATTTGATTACGCATCAGAAAAACTATTCGATAAATTAGAAAAAAGTAAGTCACCTATGCTTAGTGTTAGCATGGGAATGGAACCTGTTATGCCTATGGCGCAAGGAGGTGGTCTATCTACTGTTCAGAATAGTCTGAACATTAATGGTGAGCCGCACAGGCTGGCCTATATCAATCCTAGTGAAGAAAGTTTGTTACAACAACTTGGAGGTAGTGGTAGAAAGATTGACGGTATTCCGACATACGATATTGGTGATGATGGTGGTCCATCGGGAAGTCCTGATGATGACGTAGGAGGCTTTGGTGATATGGGTTTAGGAGGCTATAGTCTCTCACAGTCTGCCGCCGTCACCGAAGCTTTAGATGCGGCTCTTGCTCAAGCCGATGCTGAAGCTGATACTAATCTTGATCCAACTCTAGATATTAAAGAACCCGCACCATATTCATATGAACCAGAACCAAATGTTATTCAATCACTTCTAAATATAACCCCTAAAGAAGAAACAGTAGATTTAACAAAGGGTACTGTTACAACAGCAACATCATTTGGTATTCCAGGTACTCTTGGTCTTATTGGCAGAGCAGTAGGAGTTAATCCTCAAATTGGACCTATTGATATAGAACAAAGTTTATATGGTCCAACGGAAGAAGACGATCAAGGGTTTGACCAAGCTGATACTGCTGGAGACGAAGTTATTAAAGAAAAAATTGCAGCAGTTAAAAAGGTTCCTGTTGAAGAAGTAACAGTAGAAGAAGTTGAAAGAGCTAAAAGACTAACGGCTGCACAGCGAGTAACTGGTACACGACTTGAAGATATACTAGATCAAATTTATGGTAGCGGCAAAGGCGCAGGGCTACTAGGCATTACAACAAATAATACAGGAACAGCATAATGGCAACTGAACGTAATCCTTTTGATATGATTCCTGAAGAGGCAACTAATGTTGTTCCTTTGGTAGAGCAAGGCGAGGCTGGAGCCAGTATCGAGATTGATCCTGAAGGTGACGGAGTTATTGTAGATTTTTCTGAGGTCACAGAAATGGAGGCAACGGAACAAGTTGCCGAGTGGTACGGTGATTTAACAGAAACACTTGAAGAAGAAGAACTACTTCAAATTGGTAATCAGGTTATAGATAATTTTCAAGCAGATAAGGAGTCCCGTTCTGAATGGGAGTCTATGTTTGAACGTGGGTTTGATTTGCTAGGCTTAAAGCTAGAGCAAGGTTCAGAACCTTTTGAGGGCGCATGTACAGCAGTTCACCCACTACTAATTGAGTCGGCTGTTAAGTTTCAGTCGAAGGCTTCACAGGAACTCTTTCCTGCAAGTGGCCCAGTAAAAGCAAATATTCTAGGCACTGCTACTCCTGAAAAAGAAATGCAAGCTAACCGTGTTCAGAACTTTATGAACTATCAGGTTACTGAACAGATGCCTGAATACTTTGAAGAGTTTGAAAGGATGCTTTTCCATCTACCGTTGATTGGTTCTGCATTTAAAAAGATTTATTATAGTTCTACACTCAAGCGGCCTGTCTCGGAGTTTATTCCGATTGACCAGTTCTATGTGTCTTACTATGCAACTGATCTTCGTAATGCTGATAGATACACACATGTAATCTATCGCAGCCCCGTAGATATTCAAAAAGATATCAATGCAGGAGTTTACCAAGATATTGATCTTCCTACTCCTTCTCAGTCTGGCATTACTTCGTTTGCCGAGAAGATTGATACTATTCTTGGTTTTAATCCTGATTATGATAATGATCCTCAGTATGTTCTACTGGAGCAGCATTGCTTCCTAGACATTGAGGACGAAGGCGAAGCCCTTCCATATATTGTAACTGTTGAGCAGGATTCTCGACAGGTACTTAGTATTCGTAGAAACTATGAACAAAACGATCCTAACCGCCAGAAGCGGAGTCACTTTGTTCATTACAGGTTCGTTCCAGGATTTGGTTTCTACGGTCTTGGTTTAATCCACTTTCTTGGTAATCTGACAATGAGCGCAACGGCTGCAATGCGGTCCCTTATAGATGCGGGTCAGTTTGCCAACCTTCCAGGTGGGTTCAAAGCCAAGGGTGTCAGGATGGTCGGAGACAATGATCCGATTAGTCCTGGAGAGTTCAAAGAGGTTGAAGCAACAGGTATAGATTTATCAAAGGCTATAGTTCCCCTCCCCTACAAAGAGCCTTCCTCAACTCTATATCAGATGCTACAGTTTGTAGCTTTGACAGGACAAAAGTTTGCAGATAGCACAGAGCAAGTAATTTCTGATGCTGCCTCTTATGGACCCGTTGGTACTACTATGGCGTTACTTGAAGCAAGCAGCAAGTTTTTCTCTGCTATTCATAAGCGCGTACATAAATCACAGAAGGATGAGCTACGGATACTGGCAAGTATTAACTATGATTACTTGCCAAACGAATATCCATATGACGTACCGTTTGAGTCACGCAGTATTTTCCGTGCAGACTTTGATGGTCGTGTAGATATTATTCCAGTATCTGATCCTAACATTCCATCCAATGCCCATCGTATGATGCTGGCAAACATGGCGCTGCAAATGGCGCAGCAGTCGCCACCTGGAATGTTTAACCTAGAGGCACTTAACAGAACTATTCTACATGCGGCTAACATGCCTAACCTAGAACAGATACTGCCGCCAAAAATTGAGCCTCAAGCTATGGACCCTGTGTCTGATATTATGGCTGCAACTAAAGGTATCCCTATTGCAGCGTTTGCAGGACAGAACCATGATGCACATATTCAAACCAAGATGGCATATCTACAAGACCCCATGAACGGTGCTAATCCTATTATGGGTAGACTACGACCTGTACTAGAAGCTAACATTCAAGAACATTCTGTAATGAAGTATCAGGAACAGGTTGCTGGTGTAACGCAACAGCTAATGCAACAGGCAGGACCAGAGGCAGCACAGAACCCACAGGTAATTGAAATGATTACCGCGCAAGCTGCACAGCAAGTTCTTAATGCTAATCAGGCTATGGGCATGGCACAGTCTCCAGAGCAACAGTTGGTTGCACTTGAGCAAGCCAAGGTTGAACTTGAAAAACAAAAGATTGATAAGGATACAGCTATTTCAGCGGCTGATATGGAACTTAAAAATAAGAAACTTGAGCTTGAAGAAAACGATCAGATCATTAGCATGTTAAAAACAAATGCTACTGATAACTTCAAGAGAGAAAAAGCTGAACTAGATCGTAACAGTAAACAAGATATCAAAGCTCTCGAAGCTCTCACGCAGTTAGCTATTGAGGGTGAAAAGCAGCAAGGTAAAGAAAAAGAAAATACAGTAAAGGAAATCTTTGATTTTCTTAAACAGTTTCAAGGAGACAAACAATGATGAAAAAAGGAAAAGGATATCCTGAACACGTAATGTCTGATGTTAAGAGCGTGACAGGTGGCTATCCTACACATGTACCAAATTCCAATCCTGATACGTTTGGTGATATGGTAAAAGAGGAATCGTTTGGTGGTCGCACCAATCGTAGTGTTCTTGGTGAGTTCGATGATTTTTCATACAAAGTTCCAGGACCAGCTAAACTAAAGTAATGAATATCTGGGACGAGTTTATTCAAACACTCAACGAAGAAATTAATAAGTTAAGAGTAGCACTTGGTCATGGCAGTGCAGGTAGTTATGCTGAATATACACAGATGGTGGGCAACCTATCTGGACTTGAATGGGCAAGAGATAATTTAACCGATATCGTAAAGAAACGTATATACGACGAAGAAGAGGAGTAAAATGCAACAGGTAAATTTAGGTAATGCCATTAAAAATGATATGTGGATTACAGACCCCATTGAACAACCTGATCCAGATGTGCTACCAGCACTTCCAGGTTTTCATGTTTTAATCCGCCCTGTGTCAGTTAAATCATTGACAAAAGGCGGTATTATTATTCCAGACTCTACCAAGGATGATATGTCTTATCTAACAACAATTGGTAAAGTTTTAAGCCTTGGTGATATTGCCTATGCGGATAAAGAAAAGTTTCCAACGGGTGCATGGTGTAATGTAGGAGACTACGTTTGCTATGGTAAGCATACAGGAACTAAGTTATTTTACAAAGGTGTAAGACTTATTCTTTTGTTTGATGACCAAATTATGCTTCGTGTAGATGACCCAACTGATCTTGATCCTACATTTAATCTAGGGACAGCATCAGCTTAATTTGTAGATATAACAATACTATGGTATAATATATTTATTTAATCGTTAAATCGTTTGTTTCGTAAACAACGGGAAAGAGAATGTAATGGAAGATAAAGAAGTGTGGAACGATGTAGAAGTTCCGAATGTCGAGACAGAAAGTAAGGTTGAATATGAAATCGAAACTGAAGAAACTATGGAACAAGCTGCTGATTCTGCTCCGTCTCAAGAAGAAGGAAGAGAAGAAGCCAGCCAAAAAGCAAAAGAAGGCGAAGCGCCAAAAGAACTAGAGGGCGTAGAAACCTCTGGCGCTCAGAAACGTATTCGCCAGTTGATTCGTCAGCGTAAAGAACGTGACGAACAGATTCAGTCTCTCATCCAAAAAAATGAGGAACTAGAAACTAACCTCAGAACAAAAAGTTCAGAAGTACAAGAGATTAATAAACTAAGTCTTGATGCTTCTGAAAAGCAGTTGAAAGATAAACTAGAACTAGCACAAGCTGCATACATGGAAGCATTTGAAAATGGTGAAAAGGAAAAGCTCCTTCAAGCCCAGATTATGCTTAACGATGCACAAGGTGATCTAAAAAATGTTTCTAGTGCTAAAAGTAATTACGAGGCAGCTTCTGTAGAGCAGCCCGTACAGCAACAGCAAGTTGCACCAAGACCAACCGCTACTGACCCTAAAGCAGAACAGTGGGCGTCAGAAAACGAATGGTTTGGAAATAACAATGTTATGACTGCCGCTGCACTTGCTATTGATGCTGAACTAAAAAATGAAGGCTATGATCCTAATGATAACGAATTTTATCAGGAAATTAGTAGCCGCATGAAACAATCCTTCCCTCAACAGTTTGGGGAAGATGTGCAACGTAAGCAGGAAACTTCGTCAAAACCTGCTCAAGTAGTTTCGGGGGGATCGCGTTCACCCTCATCCAGTTCTAAAAAGGTTAAGCTATCTCAAGAAGATATTCGCCTAGCCCAGAAATGGAATATTCCACTTGAAAAGTATGCCGCCGAAAAGCTCAAAGTAAATGGGGCTGACGGTGATTATACTACCATTAAATAGTAGCGCGGAGATATATTATGAACACACGAAATGAAACACGTAGTAGTCAACTTAGAGAGAACAACACTCAGGAAGAAGAATACACCTTTGAAGAGCCTAATGCTTTAGACATTCCAAGTCATGTGCAAGCACGATTTGATTCTGAAGGAATGGCTTTACGTTGGATACGCATCTCCATCAAAGGCACAGATGACATCTCAAATGTAGGTAAGAAACTACAAGAGGGATGGGTTTTCGTAACTCCTGACGAAGTTCCTGAAATGTCGATTACATCCTTCGTAAGGGAAGACGGTCGTTACCAAGGCACAGTCTGTCGTGGGGATTTAGCGTTGGCAAAGATGCCAGCAGGAAAGGTAGCGGCTAAACGGAAATTCTATCGAAATAAAGCTAATGATATGATGGATGCAGTAAATGCACAGCTAATGAATAGCTCAGATTCTCGTATGCCAATTTCCAACACTAGTAAAACTACAGTAACAAAAGGACGTAGACCTAATTTTCAGGGCTAACGTCTTTATAACCAAGGAGATGAAACATGTCTACTACTCAAGCATTTCGTGGTTTTATCCCTGCTCGTAAGAAGGGCGGTTCTTATAACAATGAGGCCGTCACTGATATGATTACGCTTACCTCTACAGGTCAGGCGCAATCACCTAGTAACAACATTTTCACAGGCGATCCTGTCGTACTTCCAGGTGCGAACTTTGCGACGATCTCGCCCTTTATTGCTGCTACCCTAAAGCCTTCGGGCGTTTTCATGGGTTGCCAGTATGTTGAAAATGGCGAACAGAAGTTTGCTCGTTACTGGAATGGCGGGATATCTGCTACGGATATTAAATTCTTTGTCATTACTGATCCAGATCAGACCTATTACATTCAGTGTTCTTTGACGCTTTCTGCTGCTGAAGCGGCTATTGTCAAGAACTACAATGTAACGGTCAGTTCTACTGCTAGTTCAGGTAACACGGTAACTGGTCAGTCCAGCTACTACTTGCTTGCTGCTACTGGTGCTGAAACCGAGCTTGCTGCTCGTGTTGTCGGTCGCGCTCAGTATCCTGACGAAGGTAACAATGATGCCTATCCAATTGTCGAAGTTTGGCTTAACACCCATCGGGATCGTTATGTCACTGCTACGGCTTCAACGGCTTAATTAGGGAGGACTAAATTATGGCTATTAATAGAGCTAGTATTGCAAAAGAACTCCTTCCAGGTTTGAACGCCGTTTTTGGAATGGAGTATGGAGAGGTTAATAACGAACACGAACCTCTTTATGAAATTGAAAACTCTGACCGTGCGTTTGAGGAAGAAGTACTATTCACTGGGTTTGGCTCTGCGCCGACCAAGGGTGAGGGTGCTGCTGTTTCCTATGACGATGCACAGGAAAGTTATACTGCCCGTTATACGGCTGAAACTGTTGCTCTTGCTTTCGCAGTTACGGAAGAAGCAATGGAAGACAACCTGTATGACACGTTTGCCAAGCTTCGTGCGCGCGGTCTCGCTCGTGCGATGGCAAATACCAAGCAGGTCAAGGCGGCTGCGCTTTACAACAATGGTTTCGCTGATACCATTGGTGACGGCGCTGCGTTCTTCTCTGCTTCTCATCCTACCATTTCTGATGGTAATCAGTCCAATCTTCTGGGCGCTGCCGATCTTTCGGAAGCTACCCTTGAGACTGCTCTGACCGCTATTCAGAAGATCAAGGATGATCGCGGTATTCTGATTGGTGCGAGTGCGATCTCGCTGCATGTTCCCGTTGATTCGTGGGCCATTGCAGATCGTGTTCTCAGCTCTCCTGGAAATACGCAGACGAGTGCGGCAGATGCCAACCCGAATACGAACGCGATTAACGCGACCCGTCATTTGGGTATGGTTCCTGAAGGCTACTACATCAATCGTCGGTTTACCGACACTGATGCGTGGTTTGTCAAGACGGATGCACCGAACGGCACGAAGATGTTTGTTCGTTCTCCGCTTCAGACGAAGATGGAACCTGACTTCGACACTGGCAACATTCGATTCAAAGCCCGTGAGCGTTATAGCTTCGGTGTTTCGGATTGGCGTGGCTGGTTCGGTAGTGCTGGTTAATTAAGCTAGAAGGGGAGAGTAGCTTAGTGCTGCTCTCTCTTTCTACTTTTTTCTAATAAAGGAAATAAATATGGCTACAAATATTAAAGTTGCCCAGAACGTAAGCAGTGATGGTGCCATTATTACAGGGTTTAGGTACGTAGATAGCAACCTTACTGTTGGAGCAAACGGTGGTGGTCCTATTCCTCAGACAACCCGTATTATGGCTATCCATACATATGCTACTCTTGCTGGTGAAATTGTTATTACTGGTTCTAATCAAATTACTAACAAGACTGCAAAGGGTACAGCCATCCGCTACAGAGTGGGTGCAACGGATTCAAATGACCAGTACATTGGAGATATGGGTGTAGGTGTTTTTGGCGTACTTAGTGTTGCCAATTCAGGCACTGGCACTATGACTCCTACGATTACTCTATATGTAGGCTAACATGCCTTCTTACGCTTATTTAAAAACCGACATTATTAATACAACTGAAAATGATTCAACAGAGTTTGAGGATCAGATTCCTAAGTTGATTGAAAAAACAGAGCTACGTCTTACTAAAGACTTAGACGATGTTGGTTTAGATGAGTACACTGCTATTACATTTACAGCAGCTAATACTAGTATTGCTCTTAATGATAGAGTACGAATTATTCGTAATGTAAACTATACAACAAGCGTTAGTGTAACGGCTACACCCGCTGCTTCAAAAGTAAATTTACTTCAAAGAACTTATGAGTATGCTACAGACTATTGGCCTGTTGCTACATCTACGGGAACTCCCCGATACTACTCACGTAAAACAAATGGTTCTATTTTTGTAGTACCTACACCTACATCTACCTTGGCAGGTGTAGTACAAACAGCATCACGACCACTAGCTCTTGCTTCTGCAACAGGTACAAGTGTGACAACTTCTAACTATTATAGTGAATATTGCTATGATGCTTTATTTTATGGTTGCCTTTTAGAAGCAACTATGTATATGAAAGATTGGTCTACACTTCCAGTTTGGCAACAGCAATATGATACTGCAATTACTGCCCTCCGTAATCAGGCGCGTAGAACTCGGCAAGACGATATGGAAATCGCTGCTAGTCCTGCTGGTGGGCCTAATACAATTATACAGGGGACAAGCTAATGCCTAGAGGTAAACTTGCAAAAATAATTACTAAAAAAATACGAAAAGGTGCTGCAAAAGAACTTACTGATTTAGGTGAGCCAGCATCTACAGCAGGTACTCCTAGAGTACAGGGACAAGGAACAACAGGTGGTATACGAGAAAGCGCACAAACTGCTTTTACACAGACCTCAAAGGGTAAGACGCTTACAAAAAAAATAAAGGAGCTAGCAAGGCTACGACTAAAAGCATCTGGTTTAAGTAAAGAAAAAAGAAAAGAATTTCTTTCTAAGAATAAAGATAGAATGGATGGTCTTCAAGCATCTATTACAGATATGAAGCGTAGAGGAATTGACAAAAAAATGGGTGGAGGTAAAGTAATGAAGAAAAAAGTAACATATCGTAAAGAAGGAAAAAAAATTGGTAGCCCTCTTACAGGCAATCAAAAAAAATTAGATGTAGATAATGACGGCAAAATAACTAAAAAAGATTTTGATACAATAAATGCAAAGCCAAAGTCCAAGCCGCCTGTTACTGATTCTACTAATCCTAAAACAGGTGCTACTCGTGGATCAGGTGCGCCAATGGCACCTGTTAAAAAAATGGGTGGCGGTAAAGTAATGAAGTATAAAAAAGGCGGCATGGTTTATATGAAAAATGGTGGCGTTGTAAAAGCTTCTAAAAGTGGTGATGATCTTGTATCTTCATGTTATGACTGATGGCTACAAGTCGTTCTAGCATTAGACAGCAAGTTACTAAAGGTGGTCGAAAGAAAAAGAAACCGCCGCTTGGTTCTGGTAAACGATTTAAACAAACAGTTTCTAAACTAAAAAAACGTGGGGCTAGAGACCCTAAAGCTTTAGCAGCATACATTGGAAGAAAAAAGTACGGTGCTAAAAAATTTGCTGCGATGGCTGCAAAAGGAAAAAGGAGAAAAGCATGAGAAACAATTATCTGAGAGGACCACATACTCTGTTGAAGTATCCTCCTGACCTTGATGCAATTAATGGTAAGCCTACTGGTCAAGGATACGGCGCTGCACGTAAAGGTCCAGATGTTAAAGGTCCACCACAGGACGTTACGGTTGATTATTCTGTAGACGAAAAAATTGTTTATACGGAAAAAGCTGGAGAGTAGTTATGTCTTTAACTGGCAAAATATCTAGCACTATTGCAAAAGCTTTAACTAAAAAAGGTCGGAAGACTAAATCTGAAAATGCTGCTATTTCAAAAGCAGCCAAGGCTAACAACATGCCTGTGTCAGAATTTAAAAAAGAAGCTAAAAAATTAATTAAAAAAGATGCTAAACCAAAAAAGCCAGCAATTAAAGGTATGCGACCATCTGAAAGAAAAGAACCTAAAAGAAGCAGAAAAGAAAAGCGTGAACTTCAGCGTTTAATTCGTCAGCAAGAAAAAGCACTAAAAGGTGAAGAAGCCAGAACTCCTTTAGGTAGACGCACAACTACAACAGATGCAAAAGGTAGAGAAGTTGAGGGAGGTGTTAATACAAGACTTCTTTCTAAAGAACAACCTCCTTTAAACATTTCTCCTAAAGATTTACAAAGAGGCATTGAATCAGGAATGTTATACATTGATCCTGTAAGCGGTGCTGTTAAATCAACAGGGCAGTATGCTTCAGGTGCTGATGTAGCAGGACGAATGATGCGCGGTGATAAAGCAGGTGTTGCACCAACTAGGGAAAAACTTCTTGAAATGGGTGGCTTTGAAATTCGTAAAGCTGGTGGCTCTCTTAAAAAGAAAAAGAAGAAAAAGATTTCTAAAAGAATTGGTGTAGGCAAAGCCCTTCGTGGTTATGGCGCTGTTCGTAAGGGTTAAAAATAATGGCTAGAAGAAGAAACAAATCTCGTTCAGAAAAAATTAAAGCTAAAGTTAAATCTTTACCTATTTATAAATCTGATGCTTCTTATAGAACACTACAAGAAAGAAACTTACGGCAAGGTGAAGCAGCAAGAGCAGCAAATAGAGCAGCAGCAGCAGCCGACTCACAAAGAGTAAGACAATCTAAGGGTACTTCACTTGTTAAAAAAGGAACAGCAGCTTTAGCAAATTTAGATAGAGGTAGAGCAAAAGACTTAGCTGCTAGTCTTGAAGGAACTCTTGCTGGTATTAGTCCTGCATTTGATAGAAGGCAAAGACTAAAAGGAATTAAAAAAGCTAAAAAATTAGGTACTTTATCAAAAAGTTCTGATGTTTTTGATTTACCTGATCTTGAAGAAGAAGACTATACCAAAGTAAGCATGTTAAAAAAGGGCGGTAAAGTTAAAAAAACTAAAGGTCGTAAACGTGCAGCTTTAAGAGGGTATCGTGCAGAACTTAGAGGTGGATAATGTTCCTTACGAAGTAGGAATAAACTGGGATATAGAACGTCCAGTAGAAACTGAGTATAAAAATTGGGACGAGTACTGGTCAGCATTTTCTAATTATATGCTAGAAAAATATAAGAACACTTATTGTAGGAAAAAATAATGTCTTTAACTGATTCAGAAAAAAATAAACTAAAACGCTATAAGTTAAGTGGATTAAATAAACCAAAACGTACACCACAGCATCCTACTAAAAAAGCTGTAGTTGCTGTGCGTGATAAAGGTCGTATTAAAATTATTCGTTTTGGCGATCAAAAAATGGGACATAATTATTCTCCCGAAGCACGTAAATCTTTTAAGGCTAGACATGGTAAAAACATTGCCAAGGGAAAAACAAGTGCAGCTTTTTGGGCCAATAAAGTTTTTTGGGCTGGCCCTAGTGGTTCTAAAAAAAGACCACCTAAGTCCCAGAAGTATGTTCGCGGTATAAAGAGAAGAGGTTGATATGAAAAAAGCAGTAGATGCTCCTAAAGGTTTTCACTGGATGAAGTCTGGTAAGGGCTTTAAGCTTATGAAAAATCCTCGTGGTGGATACGCTCCTCATAAGGGTGCTTCTAAAAAAGCAAGCTTTGATGTTCAGATGGTTCATAAAAAGTAACACACACAATGGCAGTTGCAAAAAAACGTGATCCTGCTAAGTGGGCTAGAGCAAAGGCTAGGGCTAAAGCTAAGATGGGTGGTAAACACTCTGCTAGAGCTATGCAGCTTGCTGTTAAATACTATAAAGATTCTGGCGGCAGTTACAAAGGTAAAAAGAAAAAAAGCAATAAACTTTCAAAGTGGAGTAAGCAAAAATGGCGCACGAAATCAGGGAAACCAAGCAAGAAGACGGGAGAAAGATACCTTCCAGAGAAAGCAATCAAAGCCCTGTCGTCAAAAGAATATGCTGCGACCACGAGAGCAAAGAGAAAAGCGACTGCTGCGGGGAAGCAATACTCAAAACAACCGAAGCGCATTGCGCGTAAGGTTAAAAGATATAGGAAAACATAATGGCTGTATCGGGTACATATAATTTTAATCTTGATATTGACGAGGTTATTCAGGAAGCAATGGAAATGATTGGGGGTGAAGATACTCTCGGTCACGAGCCAGCATCTGCGCGTCGTTCTATAAATATTATGTTGAAGGATTGGCAAAACCGTGGTATACTGTTATGGAGTACTGGTGTATCTTCTTTAACTGTAACGGCTTCTACTACTGCTTATGATCTTTCTTCTACAACTATTGATGCTCTTGAAGTAGTGTTAAATAGAGATAGCACAGATTTACAGTTACAGCGCGTTTCTCCTGAAGAGTATTTACTAATACCCAATAAAACACAGACAGGCCGACCATCACAGTATTCTGTTCGCAGAGGTCGTGATAATCCTACACTATCTGTTTGGCCTATTCCAGATAATTCTACAGACATTCTTAAAATAGAAACAATCAGCGAACTGCAAGATGTTAATAAGTCAGCAGAGCAAAACGCTGATTTACCTAAAAGATTTTTCCCGTGCTTAACAGCAGGGCTATCTTACTATATGTCTATGAAACGTGCAGGAGTTCCTTCTGAACGTATTAATATGTTAAAAGTTAATTATGAAGAAACACTAGCTAGAGCTATGCGGGAGGACCGCGAACGATCTAGTATGTTTGTTCGACCCAAACTTGGATACATATAATGACTATGGTAGATGTTATTATAAAGTCGTGGCCTATATTTTTAGGAATAATTACTTTAATTATTATACTAGCTAAGATGCACGGTGATATAGAAATTATAAAAGAAAAAGTAAAAACCTTGTTTGATCTTTGGAATAAAAGTAATGGCAAGTAATAAAAACGCACTAGCTATGTGCGACATCTGTGGGTTTGTATATCCTCACAGAGTTATGCAAGAAAATAGTTATGGACTTATTGTTTGTCCAACAGATTTTGAGGGTAACTTTGATTTAAAAAATCACCCACAAAATCACATTCCTGATGTTCGGGACAACCCTGCGATACGTAATCCTAGACCTGACACAGGTGGCAGAAATTTAACATGGGATCAAGTAGCAACCACTTGGGATTCAACAGATGAGTATTGGCAACTAATATGACAGACTTAACAGGAAAACTAATTTCAGGAACATATAAGCAGTTATTGCTTATTAATAGTAGCACCACAAACGAGGGTGTTAGTACTTCTTCTGTGTATGTTCAAACAGGTGATGGAACTAATACTGCGCTAAAGGTTGCTACAAATAAAGTTATTGCTCAAACTGCGTTTCTTGTAGATGGTACAGCAACAGTTAAAAATAATTTAATTGTAGGTAACAATGTATGTGCCTCTGCTTACTATGGTGATGGTTCTAATCTTACAGGTCTTACAGCTAGTGTTGGTGGAGACATTTGTGTTAGTTCAATTACGGTAGCTGGTGGAGCTAATGTTGGCGGTAGCCTAGTTGTAAAGGGTGACACATCTGTAAGCGGTGATCTAAACATTGGTACAAATGCTTCTATTGGTGGCACACTGGTACAGACAGGTGTGGCTACGTATGCTACGCATGTAACGATTGCTGGTAATGCTATTATCGAAGGCAACGTATCTGTTAGCGGCCAGCTTGATGTAAATGAAAATGTATCAGTAGGCGGCACTCTTGCAGTTACTGGCACGGCTGCTTTTACAAGTAAGTCTACATTTAGTAATGATGTATCAGTTAGTGGTAGAATAGATACTGCTTCTTCGGTATCAGTTGGTTCAGTGCTTGATGTAACAGGTGTTGCTAACTTTGCAACTAATGTTAGTATTAGTGGTAATGCTAATGTTGTAGGGAATGTAACGGCAGCAGCTTTTTATGGAGACGGTGCTAACTTAACTAACATTGCAGCAAGTATTGGTAATCTTCCCGACAATGTTTCTATATCAGGCTTTCTCAATGTTGGTGGTAATGTTTCTATTACAGGTAGCTTAGTTGTTAGCAGCGAAGTCTCTATTAACTCTAATGCTAATATCAATGGCACACTTACAGTAGCAGGGGCAGTTAGTCTTGCATCTACATTAAGTGTAGGTAGCAATGCAACTTTCTTAGCTGATAGCACGTTTAAAACAAACGTATCAGTTAGCGGTAATACTAATCTTGGTGGTACAGTAACTGTTGGTGGAGCAGTTAGTCTTGCATCTACATTAAGTGTAGGTGGCGTAGCTAACTTTGCAGACACTGTTACTATTGCTGGTGCAGTTAGCCTAGCTTCAACGCTTAGTGTTGGTGGTGCAGTTAATCTTGCATCGACAGCTACAGTTGTAGGGGCAGCAACATTTAAGGACGATGTATCAGTTAGTGGTAACACTAATCTTGGTGGTACTGTTACAGTTGGTGGTGCAGTTAGCCTAGCCTCTAGTCTTAGTGTAGGCGGTGTAGCTAACTTTGCAGACACGGTAACTATAGCAGGGGCTGTAAGCCTAGCTTCTACACTTAGCGTAGGGGGCGCTACTAACTTTGCAACAACGGTTACAGTTGTAGGAACTGGTACATTTAAAAGCCATGTATCTGTAAGCGGTAATCTAGATGTTGCTGGTAATGTATCAGTTGGCGGCACGGTATTTGCTACTGGAGGAATTACATTTGATGGTGACATTTCTGTTAGTGGTGATTTAAATGTTGGTGGTACGCTTACAGTAGCAGGAGCTACAAGCCTTAATAGTACACTTAGTGTTGGTGGAGCAACTAATCTACTAAGCACACTAACTGTTGCAGGAGCAACAAGTTTAAATAGTACACTTAGTGTAGGTGGGGCAACCAATCTACTAAGTACAGTTACGGTTGCTGGCAATGCTGGTTTCTTAGGCAGTGTGCGCGTAAGTGGTGCAACATCTGTAAGCAATGCAAATGTAGGCGGTACTCTTACAGTTGCGGGAGCAGTTAGTTTAGCCTCAACTCTCAGTGTAGGTGGGGCAACCAATCTTCTTAGTACAGTTACAGTTTCTGGTGCTACAGGTTTCTTAGGCACTGTAAGAGTTAGTGGTGCAGCTACAATGGCTAGTACATTAGACATAGCAGGTAATACGTCTGTTGGTGGAACGCTATTTGTTACAGGTGCAGGTACATTTGATAGTACTGTTTCAATTAGTGCTGGTTTAGTTGTAGGCGGTACTGTAACAATTTTAGGTGATAATGTTCAAGCAGCAAATGCTAGAGTATGTGCTTCAGCTTTTTATGGTGATGGCGCTAACTTAACTAATGTTCCAAGTGGAGCGGTTAGTGGTAATATTTCTGTAGCCAATGCTCTCGTAGGTGGTACTCTTAGTGTAGTTGGTGCAACTCATTTAAAAAATACAGTTTCGGTAGGTGATGCTGCTAAGTTTGCAAGCACAGTAACTATTACAGGTGCTACGGGTTTCTTAGGTAGTGTACGTGTAAGTGGTGCAACTTCAGTAAGTAATGCGAATGTAGGTGGCACATTAACCGTAGCAGGAGCAGTTAGTCTAGCCTCAACTTTAAGTGTAGGTGGCGCAACTAATTTACTCAGCACTGTCACTGTAGCAGGAGCTACTGGTTTTTTAGGTAGTGTACGTGTAAGTGGTGCAACATCTGTAAGCAATGCAAATGTAGGTGGCACACTAACTGTAGCAGGAGCCGTCAGCCTAGCTTCAACTTTAAGTGTAGGTGGTGCAGCTAACTTTGCTTCAACGGTTACAGTGGCAGGTGTAGGCATCTTTAAGGATGCAGTATCTGTAAGTGGTAATTTAGATGTAGCAGGGAATGTCTCTGTCGGTGGAACTATATTTGCTACTGGTGGTATTACATTTGATGGAGACATATCAGTAAGTGGCGATGTAAATATTGGTGGCACATTAACAGTTGGCGGTGCAACAAGTTTAGCATCTACATTAAGTGTTGGTGGAGCTACTAATTTACTTGATACAGTTACGGTTGCTGGTGCTACAGGATTTTTAAGTACTGTTAGAGTTAGCGGCGCAGCTACAATGGCTAGTACACTTGATGTAGCGGGTAACACATCTGTTGGCGGAACCTTGTTTGTTACAGGTGCAGGTACATTTGACAACAACGTCTCTGTCAGTGGTAACTTGGTGGTTGGAGGCACAGCTACTGTTGTAGGTGCTATGAGTGTTGGTGGTGCATTAAGTGTGGGCGGTGCAACTAATTTACTTAGCACTGTTACTGTTGCTGGTGCTACAGGATTTTTAAGTACTGTTAGAGTAAGCGGTGCTGCAACAATGGCTAGTACACTTGATATAGCAGGTAATACATCTGTTGGTGGAACACTATTTGTTACAGGTGCTGGTACCTTTGATAATAATGTATCTGTTAGCGGTAACTTAGTAGTTGGAGGTACGGCTACTGTTGTTGGAGCAATGAGCATAGGCGGTGCTGTCAGTGTAGGTGGAGCAACCAATCTACTCAGCACTGTTACTGTTGCTGGCGCTACAGGTTTCTTAGGCACTGTTCGAGTTAGTGGTGCTGCAACAATGGCTAGTACACTTGATATAGCAGGTAACACTTCTGTTGGTGGAACATTGTTTACTACGGGTGCAGCTACATTCGATAATAATGTATCTGTCAGTGGCAACTTAGTAGTTGGAGGCACAGCTACTGTTGTAGGTGCTATGAGTGTTGGCGGTGCCTTGAGTGTAGGAGGTGCTACTAACTTACTAAGTACAGCTACAGTTGCAGGAGCAGTTAGCTTGGCATCTACTCTTAGTGTGGGTGGAGCAACTAACTTGTTAAGCACAGTAACTATTACAGGTAATTCAGGATTTCTTGGCACTGTTCGTGTAAGTGGTAATGTATCGCTTGAAGGACAGCTACAACTTACAGAGTCGGCAGCGGCTGCTGTTGAAACAACGGCAATCAATGGCATTACTTCTGTATCTCTTAACTTTGGTACTGCACAAAACTTCTTTACTTCTGTTACTGCTGCACACACTCTTGCTAGACCTACCAATGCTAGAGTAGGACAAGTTGGTAGTATCTTCTTGCATCAGCAAGGGGGCAGTGGAACAGTATCGTACAATGCTTGTTGGAACTTTATTGGTGGTACAGCACCTACATTTTCAACTACTGATGATGCTGTAGATAGACTAGATTATATTATTCTTTCTGTATCAAGTGATGGCACTGCTGAAAATATTCAGGCCGTTATGACACAAGCTTATAGTTAAAGGACTATTAAATGGTTTTTCAAAACATAATGATGGGTGCGGGTGGACAATCAACTGGCTATGACATTGACCAATCAATTAGATTTACAATGGGAGATAGCGCATTTCTAACTAGAACACCTGACAGTTCGTCTAATCGCCGTACATGGACATTTAGTTTTTGGTGGAAAGTAAACACCTTTGCTAGTAGTACTAGCGGTGGATACAGAATACTACAAGCTGGCAGCACAGAGTTTGGTTGGTCTGATAGTGATGATAAAATGTATTTAATTGATGGTAGTATAATAAGAGCAACTACTCAGGTTTTTCGTGATCCTACAGCATGGCAGCACATTGTTTTAGCTGTTGATACTACAGATAGCACGGCAGGAGACCGTGTTAAAATTTACATTAATGGTTCGCAAGTTACCAGTTTTTCTACTTCAAACGATCCAAGTGAAAATTTTACTTTTGATGTTAATGATAATGTAGCGCATAATATCGGTAAAGAAGGTAGTAATTATATTGATGCTTATATAGCTGAAATGTATTTAATTGACGGAACACAAGCAGCCCCAACAGCTTTTGGAGAGTTTGATGATAATGGAGTATGGAAACCAATAGAATACTCAGGCAGTTTTGGAACGAATGGTTTTTATATTGATGGCCGTGATAGTTCTGATTTAGGAGACGACGAATCAGGTAATGGTAACGATTTTACATCATCAGGATTAGCGGCGGCAGATCAAGTTAATGATAGTCCAACAGTAAATTATCCTACAATTAGTAGAGTTGATTTTCAAACAGGAAGTAATGTTACACTAACAGATGGCAACTTAAACTTTGCTAATGCTAACAGCGGTTCTGCTAATGATGCTAGAGCTACTGTTGCTCTTACTAGTGGTAAGTGGTATTGGGAAGTAGAAGCTGATTCTCTTGGACAATCAGGAGTTAATCGTGAATTTATTGGAGTAGTTAAAACTAAGTTTGATTTAACTGAGGGATCAGCAGGAAATAGTTTTGGTGCAACTTCTGGTGGTTTTTGCTTTGCTACTACTGGACAAAAAATTAGTTCTGGCTCTGCTGCATCATATGGTAGTGCCTTTACAGCAGGAGATTACATTGGTGTAGCTCTTGACTTAGATAACGGCAAAATGTACTTTAGCATTAATGGAACTTTTCAAAACTCTGGTGATCCAGCAGGAGGTACGGGCTTTGCGTTTTCTGGTATGACTACTGATTATGACGAAATTGGTGATTATGGCGCTCTTTCTCCTGCTATTGCAGTTGACTATGGTACAGGAACAAGCAGATTGATTGCTAACTTTGGTCAGTCAGCTTTTCAAAATGATCCACCATCAGGATTTAAAGCAATAAACTCTGCTAATTTACCTGCTCCTAGTATTGTTGATGGAACAGCACATTTTAACGCAACAGCCTATACAGGTAATGGATCAAGTGGTCACTCAATTACTAATGATGCAAACTCTGGTAATTTTCAACCTGATCTATGGCTGGTTGGTCCACGATCTAATGGAGATCATCACACGGTTATTGATGTTGCTAGAGGTGTTACACAAAGACTTAAAGCTAATGAAAATGAAGCAGAGGCAACTGATGGAACAGCTTTAATTACTTTTGAATCAAATGGTTTTGATCTTGACACAACTGACCCTAACTATAACGGATCAAGTAGGACGTATGTTGCGTGGCAATGGAAAACTCAAGGCGGTGCAGGATCATCTAATACAGATGGATCAATCAATACTACTACTACATCAGTAAATTCTACAGCCAAATTTTCTATATCAACTTATACGGGAACAGGCTCTAATGCTACTATTGGACATGGGTTAGGAACTGCCCCTCAAGTCATTTGGATTAAACGTAGAGACGATGCGGCTGATTGGGCATGTTATAATATGAATTTAGACAGTACATCTAAATATTTAGTGCTTAATACTACTGCTGCGGAAGGATCGTCATCTGCTTATTGGAACACTACAGAACCTACGTCCAGTGTTTTTAGTATTGGAACAGACAACGCTGTTAATGCTTCAGGTGGAACTTATGTTGCATATGCTTTTGCAGCAGTTACAGGATATAGTCTTTTTTCAGAGTATACAGGAACGGGCGATGCTGATGGTCCTTTTGCTCTGTGCGGTTTTAAACCAGCCTGTATTATTATAAAAAGAGATAATGGTACTAATGATTGGGTTATTATTGATAACCAACGAGTAGGATTAAATCCTGATAATAATGATCTTGATATAAATAATAAAGACAGTGAAGGTACAAATGATTACGTAGATATTTTAGCTAATGGATTTAAAATTCGTAGTACAGATTCAAATGTAAATTCAGATGGTGGTCAGTATACGTATATGGCTTTTGCTGAAATGCCTTTTGGTGGTTCAGGAACAGCACCAGCAACAGCCCGATAAGGAGAATAAACTATGTGGGTATATAATAATAGCAGAGTAATTAGAGAAGGCCGAGCATGGACTGATGATAATGGTGTTCAGCATCCTAGTAATTGGATGGTCTGGTCTTCTGATGAAAAAGCTGCTATGAATTTGTCTGAGGTTACGGTGCAAGAAAAACCTAATGAAAAATTTTATAGAGTTAGTGGTCCTAGCTTAAATGGAGAATGGACTGTAGTAGAACGTCCTATAGATGATACACCTTTTACTGATAGTGACGGCAACGAAAGAACTGAACTAGGTCTTAAAACAGAGTATATTGCTGATACAAAAAAAATACAGGGTAGCTTTTTATCACAAACTGATTGGGCATATGTTCGTAAAGCAGATAATGGTACAGCTATACCATCTGATATACAGACCTATAGAAATGCTGTTCGTTCAGCAGCAGAAACTATTGAAACAAAAATTACAAACTGTTCTACAATGGATGAGTTTCAAGCATTGTTTGTAGCACCTGTAGATAGTAATGGAACTCCTACTGGTAATGCTCCAATATATGATTGGCCTGAGAGTATTTAGATGAAATTTATACTAACATATATTCTAATAACTTTGTGGTTTGTATTTCCAGTATCGGCGCAAGTCTTTTGTTTTAATGAAGATGCTAAAGATATTGAAAAAGGTATACTAGAACATAATGAAGAATTTGTTATGTCAGGAATAACTACGGCAGGAACTCCCATTACTGTTTATAAAGGTAAGGATACTTTTACAATTCTTTTTTTCACCATTGACGGAAAAATTTGTACTGGAGTTAATCATACAGGAACTATAATTCCAAAATTAAAACTTAACAACGGAAAAGGTACGTAATATGGCCTCAACTTATACAACAAACATTAGGCTGACAAAACAAGGTGATGGTGATAATCCTAATACTTGGGGTCAAGTTCTTAATGACGGTGTTATCAGTCTTGTTGATGATGCTATCGCTGGCTATACGACAGTAAGTTTGGGCAGTGCAGCAACCGTTACGCTTTCAGAAAATCAAGGAACAGGAGATCAGTCTAGGTCTGCGATCATACAATTTTCTGGATCAATAGGAACTGCTCATACATCTATCTTTGTTTTAATTCCTAACAATTCAAAAACTTATGCAATTAGAAACGCAGTATCAACTAACGCTTCAAGCAATGCAGTTATTCTGCGAGTTGCTGGTAATACTGGAGTGACTGTTCCTAATAGTGGTAATGGTTATTTCTTTACTAATGGCACATCTGTTTTCCAACTAGACTCTACTGGTCTAGGACTAGGAACTGCTGCTGTACGTAATGTTGGTGTATGTACTACAGATGTTCCTGATACATCTCTTGCAGATATTCGTTATGTAAAGGTATCTGCTACGGATACTATTACTGCTGCTAAAACATTTAATGCAACTGTAGCCTATGGCGACTCTGCAATGATTAAAGTATCTAGTGCTGTAAAGTCTTTCATTACAACTTTGACTGATGCAGCGTCTGTTGCTTCAGATGCTAATGATGGTAATATTTTCTTGGTAACTCTTGGTGGTAATAGAACCTTGGCTGCTCCGAGTAACATGGGCGCTGGTCAGACAGGACACTACTATTTAATTCAAGATGCTACTGGTGGTAGAACAGTTAGCTTTAACTCTGTATTTAAATTTTCTGGTGGCACAGTTCCTACTGCAACTTCTGCTTCTGGTTCTTGTGATATTCTTTTTTATACCGCAAGAAGTGCTACTACAATTGATGCAGTAATGCTTAAAAATATGACTCGCTAATGACAAGTAAGCTTGCAAAGTTTGAGTTTCAGCAAGGGTTTCATAGAGAAACCACACAGTTTGCTGAAGGTGACAAATGGTTTGATGGGAACCGTGTACGTTTTCGTGCGCGTAAACCTGAAAACATGCGAGGTTATGAGACTAGAGTAAGCACAGCCTTTGATGGTTCTGCTAGAGATTTAAGAGCTTACCGTGATTCAGATAGAATTGCTCGTGCAGTTTTTGGCACACCCGATAAACTTTATGAAATGAACGGAGACCAGATATATGATATTACTCCTATTACTTCTACTGTAACTTTAGCTGGTGTTTTTGGAACAAGTGTAGGACAAACAAGAGTATGTGTATCTGATACAGCACATGGAAGAACGGCAGGTGACTATGTATACTTTACTTCTGCTTCTGTTTTTGGTGGCAATGTTAGTCTAACAGGTAACGTCTATCCAATTGCTTCTGTTGCTAGTGCTAATGTTTATACATTTAATGTAACAGCGGCAGCGGGTGCTACGTCTGCTGCAACTGGAGACGCAACATTTAACTACTACATTCCTACAGGTGCCTCAGTGGCTACCAAGGGTCTTGGTTACTCGGCTGCTATATATAATGCAACTGCACCAACTTCAGTAGGAATTAGTAAGATTACAACAACTGGTAGTAATGCACTTGTTACAGTTTCAACTGATGCAGCGCATGGCGGTTCGGCTGGAGACTTTGTAGTTTTTCAGCCAGCCAATACTAGCGTTACCCCTGCTACAGTAGGTGGTAACTTAATACTGTCCAAGCCGTTTATTGTAAACGCTGCTGGAACTACGGTAAGTGTTGGCGGTCCTCAGTTTCCAATTGTATCTGTAGCAAGTACACAGATTATTGTAAGTGTGCAGACAGCGGCTAGTGCAAGCGGAGATGTAACAACTGATATTAATATGACTGCTTTGATTTATCAGCAGAGCAGTGGCAGGGGTTGGAATGTCGCCTCCTCTGCTGATGCTAGTGATATTAACCTAACACTGGCTAACTGGAGTATTGATAACTGGGGTGAGGATATTGTTGCAAATAGAAAAGGCAGTAATATTTTCTTTTTCGATAGTGATGCAAGTACAACACCTGAACGAGCAACAACTGTTACAACGTCACCTATTAGTGTAAACTCTGTTATTGTGTCTCCTAATGATAGACACTTAGTTGCTTTGGGGTGTAACTCATATGTAGCAACTGCAACTATTAGTGGTCCTTTTGATCCTATGTTGGTGCGCTGGTCAGACCAAGATGACAGAACAAACTGGGTTCCGTCTCTTAGTACAACTGCTGGTGAAGTTGTTCTAACAGATGGTACAGAAATTGTAGGTGCAGTAAGATCAAAAAATGCTATTAACATTTGGACTGATAACTCACTATGGACAATGAGCTTTGCAGGGCCACCATTTGTTTTTAACTTTGAGCAAGTAGGTTCTAACTGTGGGTTGGTTGGGCAACATGGGTGTATAGATTATAATGGTGTTACATACTGGATGGGCAGTGATAACTTCTATTCCTTTGCTGGTCAGGTAGAAACATTAGACTGTACTGTAAGAAGATTTGTTTTTGATAGGTTAAATCAAAGCTACACCGATAAAGTATTTGCTGGAATTAATTCTGAGTTTAAAGAAATTATTTGGCTGTATCCTTCTAAGGATAGTACTGAGTGTGATAGCTATGTTATCTTTTCTCCTGATGAAGGGTACTGGGTCTATGGGGATATGATCTTTACTACCTTTGCAGATAGAGAAGTGTTTGGTAATACAATTACAACTGGTGCTACGGTTGGTGGTAACTTGGTATACAACAATGAACCAACTGATGTCTTTACCGCAAATGGTGAAACACTAACATCCTTTGTTGAGTCAGGTGATTTTGATATTGATGATGGTAATGCTCTAATGTATATGAGCAGACTTATTCCTGACTTTGATTTAAGTGGCGGTAAAATTAAACTAAAACTTATTACCAAACAATTTCCAGAGAGTAGTGAAAAAACTACAAAAGAATTTGACGTAACAGAAACAACTGAAAAGGTTGACTTGAGATCACGAGGAAGGCAAGGGGTGGTTAGGGTATCTTGTAATTCAAACAATGCTAGTTGGAGATGGGGATCAATTAGACTAGCTGTCCAAGGAGATGGGGGAAGATAATGGCAAGATACCCTACTTTATTTAAACGTCGCTATTTTACAGACATTAATGAAATGTATAATGGTATTCAAAGATGGGGATCAGTTTTAATACAAGAATTAAATACAAGAGACCTACAAGAAAATAGTAAACCATCTACAAATATTTTTACTGTTGTTACAGTAACAGAAATTGGTAGACCAAGAAAGGGTGATATAGCATATTCAGCAAGCTCTGGTAAGTTTAAAGGATATGTTAGTTTAGGATCGGAGACATCATGGCAAAATCTGAATTAGATAAGCATTTCAATTTAGTTAATGCTAGTACGTATTTTGGAAACCTTAATACAGGTCAATTTATTGATCCGACTAGACACAACCTTAACGAAAAACAGCAAACATTTGGGAATATAAAGAAAGTAAAGTATAATAGTACTAATTATTTAAATTCTCCTGAATCAGACTATGGACAAAATACATGAATATGCCAGCAGACCGAGCTATGAAGTTTAGAGATATGGCTAATGCACAGCCTATGGAAGCCATGAGAGTAGCGCAAGGTGTGCCTAACCCTATGACAGGTATGCCCAATCCAGCGGCTCCTGTGCAAGCTCCTATGGCTTCTGGTTTAGCTGCTATGCCAATGAATACACAGGCTCCTATTCCTGTTCCTATTCCTATGTCTGCTGGTATGCCTATACAAGAAATAGATGTAAAGCAAAATGTAAATGAAATTCTTACTGCTACCCTACCTGATGGGGATTCTTTAGCTGCTAAAGCTTTGGAAAAATTAACTGAAAATGCAGGAGTAGATTTAACTGAAGCAATAGAAACACAGTATAGTTTAGCCAGCACCGAAGCTGCACAACCATTTATGCAAATGGCAATGATGGAAGATACTGATCCTATGCAATTTAATGCTAGGTATGGTGGTGGTATTATGGGACTGAAGGCTGGTGGAGAGTTTTCTGGTCGAGTTCCTGGAGATGGTGGGGGTATGGAAGATAATGTGTATATGCCTATTGTTGAACGGGCTATGGGCCAGCAAGTAGGTACACTTAATAATCCTAAACAAGTAGGAACATTGGCGGTTAGCCCGTCTGAGTATGTAATTGATAGTCACACAATGGCAGCATTAGGAAATGGTAATGCAGATGAGGGGGCAGACATCATGGATAATGTTGTAAAAGATATTCGAGAAGATGCTTATGGAAATACTAAACAGCCTAATGAAATTGATGGCTTGGCTTCTTTAACATCTGCAATAAATGAGAGGACATAACGATGGGTTTTCTATCTTCACTTTTTGGTAGTAGTAAAAGCCAACCGCGAACAACTACAACTATAACAACACCTAAACTACCTCCTGAAATTGCTCCGAAGGTTGAAGAAATTGCTGATGAGGCAAAAAGACTTTATGAGCAACGTGTAGCTGAAGGTTATGTTCCTTATGAAGGTGCTACTATAGCACCATTTACAGAACAAGAACTTGCTGCTCAAGCAGGAATTGAAGGTTTAGTTGGCACTTCAGCACCGCTTCAGCAGGAGGCTTTAGCTATAACAAGGCAACAGGGAGAAAGATTTACTCCTGAAGTAGCTCAAGAGTTTATGAATCCTTATCAACAGGCTGTTATTGATATTGAAAAACGCGAAGCACAGAAAGATTTTGAATCTAGAATAATGCCTGAGTTTGAAAAACAGGCAGCAAGTGCTGGTGGATTAAGTGGTCTTGGTTCTCGTGCTGGTGTTCAAGCAGCACTGCTTGGTGAAACACAGTTACAAAGACTTGGTGATATTCAAGCTAGAGGATTGCAGCAAGCTTATGATAGAGGGCGACAAGAGTTTGGCGCTCAGAAAGCTAGAGAGCGGCTTCAAGCAACAGATATTGGCCGAGCAGGTCCAGCAATGTTTGCCTCTGGTTTAGCAGAGCAGGGTGCTTTAGCTGGCATTGGTGAAGAGCGTAGAGGCTTGGCACAGGAAGCTTTGGATGAAGCTTACTTTAGATTTCTTGAAGAGCGAGAAGAACCAGCAAGAGCATTGGCACAATACTCGGATACTATCTATGGTAATCCACTAGCCTCTCTTAGCCAAACTTCTGCTCAAACAACAACTCCTGGAATTCCAGGTCAAAGCACTGGATCACAGCTTTTGGGGCTTGGTTTGCAAGCTGCCAGCACGTATTATGGTGGGGGCTTTGGTCCTGTTGTACGTAAAGAAGGCGGTCGTCTTAATGAGGGCTTGTCTGGAATGGTTTATAGGCAGCAGGGCAGTGTTATTGGTATGGTTCCAAGACAAAAACAAAACGCAATGGAAGAAAATCCATATGGGGTTGGATTAAGCAGCGAAGATGTAAGACGCTTTAGAGAACTTGGTAAGTTAGCGTCAGACCTAAGAAGAGCAAATAGACCTGAAGAAGCTGCAAGAGTTCAGGCAACTATGAGTAGACCCGCTCTTGAAGGACCATCAATTGTTATTGACAATCCTACAACTAGAAGCGGTCGAAGGGCTAAAGATTTAGCTTTAGGTTTAAGTGGTGTAGGCATGCCTACTGAAGACCGTACACCCCCATCTGTACCAGCAGCACCAACGCAGCCTAGTTCCGCTAC
>VTLG01010527.1_pt1 | contig 26413 bp, 43 predicted proteins | sample 4694571 | NCBI WGS metagenome assembly VTLG01 (sample SAMN12604809, study PRJNA352737) | marine metagenome | biome: ENVO:00000447; feature: ENVO:00000209|ENVO:00000569|ENVO:01000036; material: ENVO:00002151; isolation source: viral sequences binned using virsorter ...
CAGAAGGTCCAGAGTGGTATTCAGTACCACGACAGGCAACTGCTTTGGGTTCTCCCCTTATCAGATACCCACTTCCACAAGTACTTGCTTGGGAAGAAACAAACTCAATTATTCCTATTAAATCTTTTTAATTATGGCCTACGAAAACCTTTTTACAGGGCGTCTTGTCCTCTTTAATAATACTGATAAAAAATCAGCTAAATCGCCAGACTTAGGTGGCAACATAGAATTTACTTTGTCAGATGCTATGGCATTTGCAGAATGGGTTACAGGCCAAGAAGGCGAGGATAACTATGCTGGCGAGAAAGTTGTCAAAGTACCAGTTAGTGCTTGGCATAAAGAGTCAAGAAACGGTACCCCATTTGTATCGGGTGCAATCTCTGTAGCAAAAACAGAAAAAGAGGAAGTACCTTTCTAAACATGACAAAATCAGTGCCCAAGATTTCAAATCCTAAACTACCGCCTAACGTAAAAGTATTTCAAGACCATCTCGCACTTGGTCTTGAGTGCTTTGATTTAGATTGGTTTGACTTTAGGCCACATACTTGTAAAAACAAAGAATATGGAAATGGCCTTCTTTTTTCACAATTAGATAAAAGCCACAAAGAATGTTGCCAAGCAGAAAATGCTTTGATTGTTTCTAATCAGGGTTTGCACTTGCCAAATGAAAAAATCTTACCTTTTACAAACGAACAACCCCCAACAAAAATGGCCTTGCTGGTTTTATCAGCAATGGTAAATGAACAACCTTTACACTTTGAATGCCCAGAATGCGACTAGATTTTACAAACAAAGCACTTGAGGATTGGATTAAGCTTTGTCCTTTTCCAATAACAGTACAACAAGCGGTAACAGAACCAAAAGCTTGTAAACACATAACAATAGATATAACTATTGAAGCAAGTAAAACAAAGCCAAATCCAGACTTTATTTCATCAGATCAACAACAGTTTCTTGAGTTGAAATATATTGAAGTTGAAAAAAAACTAAAACAACTTACACAACAAAGATTTCAAGAGGATAATCCTCTTATACAAAGAAAAATATCAAAGCAAATTCATGCTTTATTTGATCAAAAATTTGAAATCGAAAAACAGTTAGATGTTCAAGAAAAATCGTAGAAAGCTTGTAGTCGACTATGCCGACCTAATGGGCAAGACAGTAAAGCGTACGTTTGATGGTGCGAAGTTTAAATGTGTAACCATTCAATATGCAAAGAATACAGAAGTTTTGTATGTAAGCATCTTGCGTTGTTATGACTTTGAAAACATAGATAATGCAACTGAATATGCCAACGCAGTTGCTAATAAAGCTATTTTTATTGATTGGGATAACTTTTTCCTAAATTATGAATTTTCTGAAAAAGATTGCGAAACAATCTCTGGTAATAACTTTTCAAACAACTTGATAAAGGCCAACTGGAACCAAATAAAAAAAGTATTTGTAAAAGATTTTAAAGACGGTTCGCATGGGAAAAAGAATTGATTTAAAAGATTTACAACAGTACATTGATGATAAGGGATTTATCGTACAAAACCACTGCTGGAAATGTCAGAAGATCAGTTACAGAAATGAAAAAGATGCCAAAACAGTATCGGCAGATATGTTTAGACTTGGTAAAGGTCATACATACGCATATGCTTGTCCAAAGGGTAATGGCTGGCATTTAACTTCTAAAAAACCAAGAAGTGCAAATTGCCCTAAACAAAAAAAACAATGCAAAGCAACACGACAAAGTAAACCAGAAAGGAGGCGACAATGAGTGATTCACACAAGCTAAGAAAATTAAAAGAAATGCGTTTGGCGAACTTAGAAAAAGAGTTGCTTGACGATACCTTAAAAGGCTATGACCATTATGTTTTTATAAATGAAAGTGGTAAAGCACAAGTTGTTATGGAACAAGGGCGCTGGGTTGCTGAACATATACGAACAGCAATCTTAAAATTTAATTTTCAAGTTGAAAAAACTAAAAGTAAAAAATCTGTTAAAGAATTTACAGAGCAAGAAATATTAGCTTACGAGAAAAAATTTAATACTTAAAAAATCTTTTTTTTATTTTATTTAAAATATTTGGTTTTCTTCTTACCTCTTTAACTACAAGATTTGCTTCTAATTCAACCAATCTACCAAGTAATGATGCAAGAAAAACATCTTGATGCATTTGGTGTCTTACTAAATGTGTACAGTATCTTTTTATATTGTCATAATCTTCACTCTGCATAATTTCTCTACAACGCATTTCAACAGACAGTTGCAACTCTGGTGGTGCTTCCTCTATTTCTATGTTGAGAAACTTTTTTAGGTTCATTTATCTGGAAATAATTGTTTTTCAAGAATGTCAACAGCCCTATCATCAAGAGTGTTGGTTGTTTGTTTACAAATACTTCTTAATAAATCAACAACCAATCTCTTTACAGCAGTGGTCGTAAAAAAAGTCATTAATATTGGCCTTAGAATTTTTAACATAATGTTAAATACATGTGTTACTTTCCAAACATAACAAGAAATGCTACATTTGGCACATGGCTGTTTGTTAAGCAGTGGTCAAATGCTTAGAGATACCCCCAAACAGCTTTTTTTTATATGGAAGATCAAGAACCAAGTAAAGTTGAAACCATTGTAAAAGTTTGCGTACTTTTATGGTCGGCAACACTTTTATCCCTTTCATACTACGAACCGCCATCTGGCAAAAAAATAGTAGATTTTGACCCGACATTTATTGCTTCGATTTTTTCAGCTAGTACTGCATCACTAGGATTTCAGATAAAAAAGAAAAAAGATACTATAGTAGATAATAAAAACAACAAAGTAGGTATCAAATGAAAAAACTATTTGCTTTACTTTTATTTATGCCTTGTGGCTCGTTACTCGCAGACATAAAGCAAGAATTTGTGACATCTGCCCAGATAACTGTTGATATGCCATATGTAGTTACAAATAAAGTTGGCACGACATATTCTTTAAGTGGAAATAATATTACACCATCTGTAACTGTAGGAGATACCACAACATCTGGAAAGATTGGTGGAATAAATGTTGGCACTTTAACAAACGGTGTTCCAGCAATGATACAAACAGACACCACAGTAACAAATGCAGGGTCAGCTTTTAGCAAAACAGAATCCGTAACAATGGGTGACGTAACACCATCAGCCGTAACCCCAAGTAGTGGTATTGCTTCTTTACCACATTTAGGTGGACAGACAACAATAGGTAGCGGAGGCACAGCAGGCTCGCTTGCTCTTACAAGTTTATCCAGCGGAGTCCATACTTGTACAGCAGGCGGTAGCGGCACAAGTTGTATCGGTTCAACCAAAGTCACTATAACCATTGATTAAATTTTGGCTGTTAATTATAATAATATATCCTCTCAGAACCCTTGCTACACCTGTGGTTCCACAGTTTCGTTCAGGCTCGCAAACCACTTCATCAACAAGTCAAAGTGTTATAAATGAAACGATTACCTCATACCAATACAGAACCGGTTACTCTTATGCAGCAAGCGGACATAATATCGAATCTGAAACAGGATATATCAACCCTACTGCTACGACTCAAAGCACCCAAACAGTCGGAGGGGTAAACTTTAGTTGGACAAGTCCAAATTTAGAAGCAATCCCACGCTGGAAAATAGCAACAGATGGAGGGGCAGCATTTTCTATACAAGAAACCCTAATAACCCCCGGCCTAGATACAGTTACAAACATAACAAGAACAATTACAACTTCAACTACTTCAGAAACTACAAGTACCTTTGGTCAATAATCTTATTGCTTTTACCTATAAAGCCTTTATATGCCAATACAACGGTCAGTAGCCCTCAGAGTCAAAGTACAGGTGTCGTAAATAACAATGCGACTATGATAACGCCCTCAAGCCTGCCACAGAACCGCTACAGCCAAGGTATTGTTTGTACATCCCCTAGTCTTACGATTACACCATATTTAACAGATGCTTGGTCATTTAATAGACCAATAGAAACAGTAACCAGACAAGCAATTTATGATGAGGATACAGGAGCAGTAAAATATTACCAAGAAACACCACGCTTTGAAAAAGATAACTACAACTTAAATTATGGAATAAGTATGCAATTTAATATCCCGTTAGGAAATGGTGGTCAATTATGTAAAGAAGCAGCAAGGGTAAATATAGAAGCACAAAAACTTCTTATAAAGAAAACACAATATGAAATTAGTTTATATAGGTTAGAGCAATGCGCCAAGCAAGCGAAACTTGGTGTGAGTTTTGTTGCTGGTAGTCCAAGTGCAATTACTTGCCAAGATATTGTTATTACAACCCCTCCAAATCAGGTATTACCACACAAGCATTTAATAAAAAGCAACTGACGCTCCAACAGAGCAGAGGTTGAGTCAACAACTTGATAATGGGTCTTGTTGCTAAGTTTATTTTAACTTATTTTTTTTCTTAGTCAATTTAGTTATTATTTGTTTAACTAATGGTTTTACAATATTAATAAGAATCGGAGTGCTAGCGGCAACCACAGCAATAGCAGCAGCATTAGTAACAGCAGGGACATTAGGTATGTACTGCTCGGTAAAGCTCGTGTCCTCATACAAAGTAATGCATTTGCTTCCATCTTCGTTTAATTTATGCCCAACAACACGTTCTAGTCTTTTATCGTTACGAAAGTCACCAATACGTTGATCTTTTTGTGGGTCAGGACATTTAATAAAAAACTCTGTTTCTTTCGCTTCAGGCTTTTGTGTGACTGGTGGTTTTGTTTCAGGTATTTCAGGTTCGCTAGATGTGATTGGTGTATCTTCTGACATTATCAAACTATTTGGTTGATAATTCATTGGATTAAAACTTGGAAATGGTGCATCACAAACAGTAAAGACACCATTAGGGTCATCAAGTAATAAATTTCTGTTACCAGTGTTTTTTATATCTCTATGTTGATATGTGCAAGCTGGAACATTTATTGTAAGTGGAATTATGTCAACTGGTTTCGTAAAATCAAATATAGGTTGTATTTGTATTTCTGGTATTTGTAAATCTGGAATACTCATTAAAGAGGCATTGCAGGGTAAGTTGTTTTAGGTATCTGTAGTGGTATTTCTTTTATCATTTTTTCTTTTAAATCACCCATTAATTTATTTTTTAAATCTCTTTCAAATTCAGGGCTTTGCATATATCTTATTGCTACGAAACCAAAGGCAGCCATTGACCCTGATAACAATAACGACAATAATGAAGCTACTTGGCAAATTTTATTAAACATATGTGGAAAGAAGCATTTATTAAGGCACTAGCACCAATAAGTTTGATGGTACTGTTTTTGATTGTTGGCCTAGCTCCACTATATCTAATAGGTGGAATGATGACTAGACAAATGCAAGAAAAGATTAATTAATCAGCAGCTTCGGCTGTATTAGTCTTAGCCCACTCTAAATAATCTTGGTAATCGGTGTTTTTTTCATCAAATGGGATATAAGTCACTGTAAATGGTTCAGAATCGCCTATCTGTTTTTTTACCATAGTCACCTCATCAATAAAGGGGTCTTTTACAAGTTTGTAAATTGGGTTTGTTGGATATGCCATAATTAAAGCTCCGCATTAAAGGCTACTTTTGAATTAGCATTATGCGCTCTAAACCAAAGAGAATGTCCCTGACTAAAAGATGATGTAGCAGCACCCATTTCAGCACTATTAGGACTGGTACTAACTGTAGATAGATCATTAATATACTGAGCCGTAGCATTTCCAAATGCACCATAATAATTAGTTCCAGATACTATTTCTAAAGAAGGGTTCGTTCTCATTGTGCAAGTAAATTGAAGATGTCCATAAGAAACGCTACTATATTGGTTTATGTTCATAAAAGATTTACCAGAATTACCAGTGTCAAGATGAACATAATAGTATCTCTGACATAAAGCAAGCTCCTGACCGACTGACCTATACTCAAAATCTGTTGCCACGCTGCCTACTTCTAATTGAACTCCTGTGATATGAAATGAGTTATTAACAGCACTTGCTAAATTAACTTGGTTTGAAGTTCCTAACTCTGTTGTAGTAAGAAGTGTATCAGCAGCACCTTGTAAATTAGAACCAGCAGCCAAACACCATTGAACTCTAACATCATCCCAAGTGCCATCTGTTATTGCAGGGAATGTAATTGTTTTTTTTTCCCATGTTGCTGAAGATGAAATTGTAAATTCTTTTAAAAAAGTTCTGTTAAAAGTTCCTTGATTAACAAGACCAACGGTATATGTTCCTGTTTTGTTTGAGTAAACATGAAAACTTAAAGTTAAGGGTTTTGCTGTACTTGTACCTAAATTAGCTTGTTGTATATTTTGACCTTCTACAATTTGATAAAAGAAAGCATAGTTATCTGCACTTATGGAAGTATCAGCAATAGCAGTATTAATTTTTAAAGCATGACTAAAACCATCTGGAACAGGGCTGGTTGTTTGTTGGTAAGTAAAATTGTTACCCCCATCAAGTTTGTCAAAAACAGCAAATCTATCAACTGTATAAAAAGAGGTGTCGTCTGTAATAGTTGTTTCAGTAGTTCCTTTTCTTTGTGAAACAGCCATTCCTCCGTTAATTATTATATTTCTATTACTTAGGTTATTAGTAATATTGGCAGTACACGTTCCATCAGTATTGTTGACAGTAATAGCAGCAGAACTAGCTGCCACCCCTTTTATCGAATTTACTTTGATCTCTGACATAATTAACTAGGTTTTGGGTTAGCGTCTTTAATCGCTTTAATGTGGGTTGCCCACGTTCCAGTTGTATCTAGTTTACCCGCAACAATATCCTTGTACAACATATCTAATTGATTAGGCAGACTATCGTAAGATTTTCTTCTTTTTGATTTATAACTGTCATTTTCTAAATCCCAAGCAGCCTGTAATGCAGCAAGTCCATTTGTACAATCACTCTCAGTCGGTTTAGTTCCGCCATCTAAAACAATTAAGTTTGCATAAACTTTGTTGGCAGAATCAGTCCAACTAAACCATTGTCCTGTTCTAACAGTAATAAGGTAATCTTCAATGTGATTTGCTCTACCCGTTGAAAAATCCATTTTATGTATCTCCTAATCTTGTAAACCAAAAACCTGTAAATGTTACGTTCGTATCACCAGTTACATAAGAACTGGTATTTGACATATCTACTTTAAATTGGACTTTATGAGTAGAGGTATCTGTAACATCAAAAACATAAGTACAATATCCATTCATATACTGATTTGTAGATGTTATACCAGCAGCAGAAGGAGAGGCATGTGAAGCATTTACGTATGAACTATTATTTGTAGTTGTCCTTATATTATGTGTTAAATAAGATGTGCCACCACCAGTATCCCATCCATGTAACTGAAAATCTATACGATAAATACCAGTAGAGGGAAATGTAAAAATTCCAGAGCTTTGTGTCATTGCACTTCCAATTACACCATAACCTGTCGTATCAACTCTTTCTAAATTACTTGAAATTGGATTTGCATTACCTTGAAAAGTTGAAGTTAACCTCCACTGGTCTGCCATTGTTATTCCAGCAGATAAAGCAGGGGATAATTTTGTGGAATCTAAAGAACTTTGGTTTGTTAAAAGGGTTCCATCTGCAATATCAGGTAAACTTATAACTCTGTTATTACTAGATGATGAGGGTGCTTGAATACTTATAGACCCACCACCTGATGCTGCGTTTAGTTTAATCTTTGCTGTCATTTATGCGGCCTCCAATGCAGCGACTTTTGTTTCTAATGTGGTAATTTTAGCTGATAATTCTTTTACAGCATTAATTAGAATCGGAGTTAACTTTGTATAGTCTAAATTATAATCTGATTCTTTTTCATTATTTCTGGCCTCATATTTTAAAATTGCTGCTGTATTTTGAGCAACTCCAGCATCATTTAAAGCTGTTTCAACATCTTGAGCAACTAAACCATACATTACGGGATCGGAATCTGCATCAAACTTATAGTGATAAGAAACAGGTTGTAATTTATTTACTAGATCAAGCCCTAATGTAAGATTTGTGATATTTTTCTTGTAATTTTTATCAGAAGGTAGAGAATTAGCATTAGTTGATATAGAACCAACAATACTACCACCATATCTAAATTCAATAATAGTACCAGCCGATCCATTTCTATTTAAAAATACAGTGGGCGCACTTGTTCTTGTTACTCTTAATGCCTGTTGAACACCACCAAATATCGTGCCATCATAAGTATCGCCAGTTCCAGTAGTTGTTATATCTGTATTCCCATCAAGACCACTTGTTGTAATTCTTCCATCACTCAAAATACGCATTCTTTCTGTTAAATTTGTATCTGTTCCTCTATTTGAATAAGGTTGGTGATTAAAAGTAAGAAAATGACCAGACGTAATTGCAAAACCACCTCCTGAACCACCAACACTAGATTCAAAATGAGCAGTTCCTTGATAGTTTGATTGTATTTTAGGTAGAGAACTGTCTTGAACAATAAATTTACCTGTACCACTTTGTGCACCAACAATCATCTTTCCAGCCGAATCTACTCTTGCTCTAATCGTTCCACCTGTGGTTATATCGACAGTATCAGTCCCAAAGCTAACTCCTGTATTACTGTCTGTTCCTTGTAAAGCTGGTGCGGAAGCTGATCCGTCAACCCCAGAAATACCAGTAGTGCCGTTAATGTTTAAAGCCATAATTAAAGAATAACAAGTATTGCGCCACTTGGCACTGTTATAGTGACACCTGAATTGATTGTAGGTGACACGGTATGGGCGTGCTTATTTGCAGTTAATGTGTAATCGGTCGTAACATTTTGGTCTGTTTCTACAAACACTTCATCAGTACCGCCACCAGTAGCACCAGCACCTCCACCAATTTCACCCCAACCAGTGTTTTTATACCCTTCAAAGACATTAAGAGTGCTGTTATATCGAAACATACCCACTGCTGGGCTGCCATCCCTCTGAGCCGTTGTTCCTACAGGTAAATTTAAAGAGTTTGTATAGTTATGAGTTACCTTTCCTGTAAAAGTTCCACCAGCAACAGGCATCAAACCTAAATTTGCCTGAGTTACATTTCCGATTTCAATATATCCATTATTTGCTGCGTTTCTTAATTTAAGAAGGTTAGAAGTTGTATTGACCGATAATTGAAAAGCTACTTGTGTACCACTAGGGTCTGCTGATCCACTATTTAAACTCTGTATAGCAGCAAAGACATTATTAAGATCAGCCCTGACAGCAGAGCCAGTACCATTAGCAATCGTATAATCTGCGACTTGTGCCATTTAAAAAATCATCTTGTGCCTATTCTACCCTCCTTTGGCAAAACCGACAGCTTGATATGTGAAATCCCTATTTACTGTACTTGATCCGTTTTTAAAAGTGATTCTAAATCCTGTGCCTGTTATATTTGTTAATTCAAAGAAATCACCGCTTTGCATATTTTGACTTGTAATTCCAACACTTGGCAGTCTACTGTTTGCCCCACCTAAAGCCGAAGTCCCAACAAAAAATGGTGATTGAAATGTGACATCAGTTGCACCGCTTGATGTTATAACTGCTGGACTTTGTTCTGTTCTTCTACTAAATGACGCTGTATATCCAAGCTCTGTAACCTTGATATTTGTTGATGTATCCTGAGTTTCCATATTGCATTTAAATTTAAATCCTCTTCCTTTATAAAAACCATTAGTAAAACTTTGAAAAGGTGTAAATGTAGGACTGCCAGAACTTGGATTATCTTGTGTTATAGCAACTAATACATCTGCAGAAACTTCTGCAATATCAATACCATCAAAATCTGTTCTTGCGTCTAAATCAGCAATCGCATCAAAATCATCATTTGGTAAAAAACCGATTGATTTTAAATGACGCTTGAAATCAACTGTAAATACTGCTCCAAGATCAATAATGTCATTAAACTCATAACTACCAGAAAGTGATAAACCACCAGCAGCATCTAATGAACTGACCGCATCAAAATCTGGTATTGCATCAAATAAACCAACACCCAATAATTTTATAAAAGTCCCTGTATCATCTAAAGCAACATTTGTTTTTGCACCTTGAAATTTTGGATTATCCTGATCCTCTCGTCTTGTAAGTGCAACAAAACTTGGTTGTTCTTGTGGCAAATCAATAACAACGGAACCCTCACCAGAACTAAGATTTCCAGTATCGTCTTGAAATTTTACAATATATTCACCCTCAAGTCTTGGCAAAACTGCTGAAGTAGAGTTTCCAGCAATTTTGTCTAATTCTTGGGCAGTAAAAAATGTACCATTTCCGTCTGTCAGAACATCATGGCGTATAACCACAAATCCTCCATGAAGCACGTCAAGAGCCGTTGATTGGTCAAATCTTAGTCTTACATTGCGATCATCAATTGGCTCAATTCTTACATTTGTTGGATTGTCTGGCAGTGCTGTTTTTCCTAAAGCATTGACTGTAAGAATAGCTGGCACTGCACTTGGTTTATCTATGGCATTAAAAGAAAATATTCTTACTTCATAAGTCCCTTTTTGGCTGTTTTCTATATCAAAAGTATTACTAATTACATTCTGAGTTATAAAATTACCATTATTAAATCTGTATTGAACTTGATATTTATTTACACCTAAAACAGGCTGCCAATTTAAAAATATTTTACTTACAGCTTTACCATCAATAACAACTATTTTTTCTTCAAAGCTTGGATTGCTTGGTGCTGGTTTTAAATCTGTAAGTACAGTTGTTGATCTTGTTGGCAAAGCAACTCCATCTTCTACAAAGGCATATTTACCAGAATCATGAGCTAAAGCAGTGACATCAAAAGTTAAATCTGGGTTTTCCTTGACTGTAATAACTCTCCAAGTTGTTGTTTCTAAAGTGTCGTTTTGAATTATGAAAACAGAATTTTCATTGGGTGCAACACTAAAAGCAGAACTAACATTTATTGTTGTGCCAGAAATACTTGAAATAGTTTTTGTTTCAAGTGTACCATCAGGCAAAATTACAGATAATGTTGCATTGTTTGTTGCGTCTAAATCTGTATTTGTTGAATCATCAACCACTATTGCTGTTGTTGTTGCAGATTTTATTTTCCCTCCTCTTCTTAATCCAGCTTTTACAGGATCACTAATCGAAATTATTTGACCGCACCTTACTAAAGTTCCAGACTCAGGAGTAATTTTAAATGTACAAGATTCTCCTGATTTTTGTTCATTGTACAAAAACCATTTACCCATTCTTGAAGCTTGACCCCGACTCGTACAACCAAAACTTTGAATTGTTTTTACAACTGTTCCATATTTTGCTATTGCTGCGGTATCTTCTACAGTTTCATAATCTATTGCTCTTGTTTCAAGATCAAAATAACCAACATTTATAACAGTATGTCTTGTCTTTAATGAAGAACCGCTATAAGTAAATCCTTGCTCTGTAACATTTGCAAGAGTAAATTGATAGACAGGGTCAGATGGTCGATCACCAGATATAGAAATACTGCCAGCCGCATAAAACGGCATTACTCTCATTGTTGAACAAATATCATTTATTAAATTAAAAGCCTCACGTTGTTGTGTAATATTTACATTTATTGCAAATCTAGCCTCCTGACCGCCTTCTCCATTATCTACCAGTTCGTTGTTGTAAACAGATTGATTGTAAAATGTGTACTGATCCAAAGAAGTCTCAGCAACTGATAAACCATATCTTGTATTAGTTAAAATGTCCCAAAGCACCCAAGCTGGATCAGAGTGCCATTCTTTATCTGTTTTAAATGTTCCGTTAAATGTACCAGTATAAGTTATACGACCTGTTTGTATATCAACTGTGGCATTATGAGGAATTTTTGTTTTTATTCCTCTTAGCCTGAATGATCTCTTGGGGATTCTTGGGAAAGATTCTGCACTAAATCTCAAAGCTAAATGTGCAGTATCAGGATAAGCGTTTTGTTTAAATATCACCTCTGTCATACTTGACCAACTAAAAGCTGTAAACTCTGGACTTGTAGTATCTTCGGTTGTTCTGGAAACTCTTACATTTATTGGAAAGCTTGTATTGGTTGGTAAATTAATTAAATAATCTCTAAAATATGCACTTGTTGACCTGCCTTTTACTGTGTCATTTATTGGTGTGGTTGTAGTTCCATTATTTTGTATTATTTCAATTTTTACCCCTGCACTAGCACCAGTTATCTCTCCATTATCTTCAACTTTTTGAATATTAGGAAATGAAACTGTCACCCTTACTGCGTTTACAGAAGTATTAGAAACAGCTCTTGTTATTGGATTACCAAAAGTAACGGAAACACCAACAGATGTTTCAGTTTCAATATTTGCAATACCATTTATAAAAGTTTGATTTGATGTGCCAAATCTTGGTTCAAAACCTACATCTTTAAAGTTAAAATCACCATCTACTGGTGATGAATTGCTTGCACTAGAAAGCAAAAGCTGTGTTCCATTTAAAAATATATCCTTTTTAAAAGCATTGTTATAGGCAGTTGTGCCTTTTGTAAGACCAGCCTTTGATGCTGTTGCTGATCCTTCAATCTCTCCCTCTCCTACAACCTCAACAAGTGTATTAAATTGCTTTGATGAAAGCGTATCGGTGGGTAATTCTGGATTAGTAAATACAGTTTGTTGACTAAATTCTTGTATACCAGCCATTATGCGTCACCTCTAACTTGAACTGTATCAATACCATTTGAAACTGTCACTGATCCAACTATAGTCTCTCCATATATTAAATTAATAGGAACACCACTTTTGCTAATATTAGTAATTCCACTGAATGAATAGTTTGAAGCCAGTGAAGCTGGGTCTGTTATATCCATACCAGATGGACTCATGGAGGGTGGTTGTGGAGCAAGCATAGAGGTTACACCATCAATAATTAAAGAAGTACCAACAGCAGTAACTATAGAACCTACTATTCCAGTTCCAACTATTCCTGATATAACACTAGAAACACCTCCACTGATAATCGGAGCTAAAAAAGGTACAAAGGCAGTAATTGAACCAGTAGCAACAGGAATTATTCTTATCTCTTTTTCACCAGACATAAATATTTTTTCTTCGGTTACTAATTTATCACCTGTCCAAACTCGATAGTTACTATTAAGAAGATGCTTTTGTAACTCAGGAAAGTTGTTGTATAAAAAACTAAAAGCTTGACCGACATTATTCAATTCAGCCTCAAAAGTAGACTGACCTAAAATTTGTCTTAACTTTCCATATACTTTAATAGTTCTCAACATGACGATATTTTTTATAAATAGATTTTTGCATCTGAGAATCTAATAAATCTTTTGAACTTAGTCTACCAATTTGGTGATGTAAAACCATCTGTTCTCCAACATAAATACCAACATGGCAACCTTTATATTTTCCCATACTCATCAATAGTACATCATTTTTTTGTATATCATCTTTAACCTCAATAAGACCTGTTTTTGGTAAAGCATATTCAAAAAGACCATTAGTAAACATTTCTTTCGGGTCTTTTGGTCTTGGCCAATCTTTGACCTCTAGATTTATAGATTTAAAATACTCAACAACAAGACTCCAACAATCAGCAGCCCCCCAAATCCAAGTCTTACCAATAACAGACGAAGCTTTATATCCAGATGGTTTAAAACTATACCAATCATCAAGCTCTGGACTGTATATATGCCACTTTAGACCTAAGTATTCACAGGCTTGTTTGTCAGCTTCAGAGGGGAAAATAGACCCTTTTGGGTGGGAATGGATAAGTCCTATCAGTTCACCACTATCTTCTGCATTAGCCCAATCATCAGGGTCAATAATAAAATAAGATATTTGGTCGTTTGCTAAATTTTTACAAGGGAAATAAACTTCTTTACCTTTTACAATCGCTAACAAACCACAGGACTCTTTAGGTAAACATTCTTTTGCGTGTTCAACAGCCTTTTCTTTCCAAGTCATGCGTCAATAAATGTACCAACTCCATCAAAATCTTTTCTCGTTATTTGTCTTTTAGGAACTCGAACATTTGCAAGATCAAGTTCTGAAACTAATTCATATTGTACAACCTCTCTATTTTCTAAAACCTTCCGATCAAGAAAAAATATTTCATCAGGAAATTTATTTGAGCTTGGCGTTCCAAAAGGATTTGTTTGACTTGAACTTGTTGTGGTTGTGGTCGAAGTTGTTGTATTTGGATTATTCATTGTTATCGTATTGCCCATTGCATTTCCATGGGTTGTGCAATAATATCTAAGATCATTTGGAGCAGTAGGATATGCTGGTTGATAAACAACGGTTGCACCAGATTGCCCTTGAGTTCCATTGACTGTAACTGTTTGTGAACCGCCAGCGTCAGATTTTATTCTTAATGGGTGAAGTGCATTTGTGTTATCTGAAACATCAAAAGTATAAGTAGAACCTCTTTTCATTGTTAACACTGGCTTTGATACACCATTTATCAAAAATATATTTACCCCGCCTACATTTGCCACTGTTACTGTGTAAGTTACAGTTTCAGCGTCTGCTGGATCAGCGATAGTCGTTGTGGTTGTTGAGGTCGTTGTAACAGGTGCAAAGTTAACAGCATCAAGGTTATCCGCTGTTGTCCTAATTCTGGTTAGTTTGGCTCCATTTAAATCGTTAGCTGGTGTGAAAGCATTTACAGATGCAATCAAAGTTGTAAGAGTAGATAAAACATTACTAACTGTCAAAGTAGGTCTTGGAATTTGTCCTCTGCCAGTAAACTCAAAACCTTCAGCTTCAACAGGAAATCTTGCATAACTATTACCCTGCCACACTATCTCTCCATTACTGTTTTGATTTGATCCACTATGCCATCTGTAAAGTTGATCTGATCCATGTATTGAGGCAATAAGTTGTAATTCAAACAACTCAATAATTGCTGAAGGATTTATTTTTTGAAGTTCAGAGGTAGGTATTGCCATTAGGGTTCTGCGACCTCCTCTAATGTAAGGTTCATATTAACTCTATTTAAATATGGAATAGACTTTGATCTGCTGGTACATTTAAATTTTCTTGCTGAAGATTCGCCTGTCATTGTGTAATCAAAAGACGCTTGATCGTCGAATCTACTATTTAAAAAGGTATCTATTGTATCGGCATCTGTTTCTGAAATATCAAAACTTAAATTAAGAATATGCAGTCTTTTATTAGCTGGTAATCCAAAAACAGTTCTAAACTCATAACCATCACCCATTTTTGTAGTAATACTTTTTTGTTCTACTGTTTGTGTAGTTCCGTAGCTTGGTGTTATAGAAGGAAAAGTTGCCATTATGCTAATAAACCTCCTGCACGTTTTTCTTTTATTAATTGTGCCTGTACAGCCTGACCAATTACTTTGCCTAGTTGTTGTGCATCAGTAGTAGAACCCTGAACTGAACTTCCACTTGCATCTACATTTACTGTAACCATATTTGTAGTACCTCCACCACCGCCAATTGCATTATTTGGAATTATATTGCCACGTTTAGAACCCATCTGCAAAATTTCTGGTCCTTTTTCCCCAACAACAAAAGCACCACCAGCAGATACAGGACCACCTCTTGCTCTTTTACCAAATAAACCAGAGAAAAAACCACCTCCACCACCTTTTGGCATTAAAGCCTTTCCTATACCTTCGATTGCTCTATTTAAAGCAAGTTGTATAAGTTGTCTCTTAAGATTATCTAAAACACTTCTCATAGCATCACCAAAAGATTTAGCCCCCATGATTGCGTCAGTAAGGTTATTTACTAAATCTGTTCTTACAGTTTCACCAATCTGTTTAAATTTGTCTTTTAAACTTTCTGCTGCTGTAGTAACTTCTTTTGTTTTCTTTGCTTGATCTTCTAACCCTTTATTTGCTGTAAGTATATCTGTTATTTTTTGTCTGTTTTGTTCACCATGTATTGCAACAGCATCATTTATTGCGTGTTGTAGTTCTACCTCTTCCCTATTACCATTAATAGTTGCTTCTAATAATTGTTTTGATCTTTCTTGTTTTTTAAGAAAATCTTGAAATTTATTTTTCTTTTCATTTATTGCGTCTAATTCTTTTTTTGCTTCAGCAACAATGTTTTGGTGGTGTTTTTTTTGTATATCAGTTAGACGTACAGCTTCATTATTTTGTGTATTTTGATCTTTTTTAAGTTTGACAATATTGTTTGCTGCCTCTTCAATTTTTTTATCAGATTTAAGTGTCTGTAATCTTCCTTCTAACATTTTAAGTTCCAATTCAGCCTCTTTTAATTTTCTTGCTATTGCTCTTTTATCTCTTCCTTTAGCGGCCTCATGTTGTTTATTTAATTCACCAACAGCTTTTGCCTGATCTCTTAGTGCTTGTGTAACTTCATCTTCTTTACCTTCATTAAGTAAATTATTAAATTTCTTTTTTTCTCCATTTAATTTAAAAAAGGCTGTAGTCAAAAGACCAGCAGCCGTAGCTATAGCAACAAATGGTATGGCATTAAGAGCAATGGTAGCAACACCACCAGCAGCAGCTACTTTCAATAAACCAGCACTTATTATTGGTAAGGCTATCATTACTCCTTTTGCTGCAAGGGCAATCGCTGTAAATAACCCAGCAGTTTTTCCAAGTGGCGAATTAAAAAGATCATTGGCAGCCTTAATCAAAGCTGTTAAACCTTTAGTTGCAGCAATCAAAGCAGGCTCTAATGCTTTACCTAACGTTTCTGAAAAATCTCTAAATGCTTCTCCTAACGAGTCAACATTACCAGCAAATCCTTCTGCAGCAGCTTGTGATAGTTTGTTATAACTTTCTTCAACAATGCTTAAAATCATGGCATGGGCTTCAGCAGTTTTATTTGTTTTCATTAATTCTTTAATTACATCTTGTTGTGTTTTAGTAAAAGCAATACCTGATCTATTTAAATTTGATAAATTTCTTTCAGGGTCTTGTAATGCTTTTGCTAATTGCATAAATGATGTATTAACATCTACTTGGTTAACCTGTGCAATATCTGCGGCAGCTTGTGCAACTCTTTCATATGCATCAACTCCTATCTTTCTAAAACTTGTTAATAAGTTAAAACCTCTTGTAAACTCTTCTTGGTTAAATAAAGTTTGGTTTCCTAATCTATTAGCAGCTTCTTGTAATTCATTAAGAGCAATAGTACCAGCACCTAAATTTTCTAAACCTTGCCTTAAAATTGTTACATCTCTTTCTCTATCCGAGAAAGTTCTTATGGCATTACTAACAGTTGCAACAGCAGCACCTACAGTTAATAATGGTCCAAGTGAAGCAGCTAATGATGCACCTAATCCTTTTGCTGCAGTTGAAGCTGTAGTTAATGAAGCGGTTGCACCTTTAGCCGAGTTTGATAAAGTTTTTGTAGCTGCAGAAGTTTTATTTAAGGAAGATATTGCATTTCTTGCTTCAACTCTTAAGGTAACTATACTTTCGGCCACTTAAGTAAACAAAAATCAATTAATTATATACTACCTGTTTTTTGCCATTTCATGCATTCTTTTTTCATGTTCACTTTTATTTTCGTAATACGCAGCCCAATATACCAACTCTTCTTGTGTTATTAATTGTCTTAATTCTTTAATTGTTTTACCTAATTCTGTTGCGAGAAAAAACTCAAAGTTTAACCAGTTATCTCGCTTTAATCTTTTTTTGCTGTATCTGTGTCAACTTTGACATTAAATAAAAATAGTTCAATATCATTTAAAACATTTTCTGGAAGTTCCCTTTGTAGATTTGGTGCGTCAGCAACACTAAAAGCTTTTGAACCATCTTCAAGTTCTGCCATTTGACAAAGTAGTTGTGTTGATATAACAAGGGCTTCATCTGTACCAGTTGCACTTTGTGCTTTCTGTCTATCGTATCTTGTTAAAGGTTTAAAATATAAATCTACAATCTTTTCGCCTTGGGCATTTTTAAATTCATACTTTCTTCTTGTTGACATTTCATCACCGTATGATGAAGTCAACAGGTCAATCGTTCTTTTTGGTGTCATAAAATATATTAAGTATTAACCTAATTTACTATATAGCTGAAGTTATGGTACCACTTGTCTGGAAACTGATGTTAATAATCTGTACTTCGCCAAGGGTTGCGCCATATTCAGCAGAAGTAATAATTCCAGCAAAACTAATTTTTTTTGCCGAAGTTGCTGAATCAGGGAATAATTCAAATAATGCGTCAGCATTGTCTCCTGTGGTTAAAACATCATCAATAAATGTTGTATACCCTGCACCTGTTTCACTAGGGTTGTAAAGAAGTTCTGCTGAACCTTCACCAGATATTAAACCACCGATATTTGTTTTAAAAGTATCGCCTTGTTTAGTTGTCTCCATGGTGTCTTTAGTAATAGATAAAGACCAAGACCTAGTTTGTCCAACGTCAGCTTCCGTACCGCCAGCGTTTTCAAACATAATTTTGCCAACATCACCCTTGATAGCCATAACAAAAGAAAGTATTTATTTTATATTAACCTTTTTTGGGTTTTTTCACATCTTTTTTTAAATTTTCTTGGTTTTCCATATATCTTTTACAACGATTATCCCAATAAGCAGGGTCACGCCTACCCTTTACAGCTTCAATTACATCTAGCATTTCTTCAGTAATTTCCATTTAAAGTTCCTCGTATATTTCAAAGGTAATTCTAATTTGTGTTTGTAACTTACCTTCTGGACTAGATGCCAAAACTTCTGGTCCAATTGGCGAATCAAAAATTACATTTGAAACTGTAAGGTTATTGTAAAGGTCACGCAGCCTTTTGCCAATAACAAAGTTTGACCCTGCACCAATGTTTTCTTCTGTAAAAATATTTAAAATAATTAGGCCAACAACACTATTAACAGAATTTGCAGAACCACCCATGGTTAAATAGCCACCAGTACCAAAACTTGTTTGGCATTGAACAAAAGTATCTTCTGTAGTTGAATCAAAAGACATATTATTAAAGACAACAGGTATGGCAGGGCTAGATGCTAACTCTGTTGCAAGTCTTCCTTCAATGGTAGATCGTACTGTGTTTAAATCGGTTGCTGCCATTACATACCTCTAATAATTCTTTTAAGTTCTTGCGGAATATAACCAACTGTAAGCTGCTTGGCTTGTAATTCTGGAAAGCCTTTAATTGTATTATTTTTTGGGCTTGTTCTAAATTTACCCTGCCAACTAGGTGGTAGTGAAGTTCCATATATTACAGGTTCTGCATATTCAAGTATTGTAGAAATTGTACCTTTGAATTTTCGTATATCAGTTTTCCATGAATTTGCCAAATCGCCATTATCTCTTGGAGTAGCTTTTACAGTTAGCTCTGTCCAACGCAATGTTGTTTTTTGTACCAACTCTTGTACCGCTTCTGCCATTAAATCATCTATTTGGTCTAGTCTTATTTGTCTTGTCATGTTTACCTCAAGACCAATTCAAAACTAACTGCTGTATTATTTTGCTCATTTATTAAAACTTGAATAATTTTAAATTCAACACTACTGATAACAACTCTATCTTTTGTGGTTGGTATAAATGTAATATCACCAGCAGATATTGTAAGTAATTTATCTTGCGATTCAATAAGATCATTTACTTGATTTCTTGAAACATTACTTAACGCCCCCTTTATTGTTGTATCTGATAATGTTTCAGCAATAGCACCTGTGGTTGTATTGTATGCACCGGCGGTAACTCTTCTTATAGTTACATCTCCACCTAACTTTGCCAAAGACTTTGATGCAGCTTTTTTTAAAGCGTTTGCAAGGCTCATATCAGATAAGCAATTACAGTACCACTATCAAGTTTGACACTGGTAATTACACCTTCAATAGCAGTATTAGATTTAAACTGTAAAGAAGTCAAATCACCTGTTATGTTTTCTGCTACAAGCGTATTAATAACAGAATCTTGCAATGCTTTTATACAGCCAAATCGACCTGTATGTGCAGCAGTATCATTAATAATTTTGGCGGCTGGGTAGTAGCTCATTGTTAACTCCTTTTGATTGCAACGTTGCCGGGTCCACTTATTCGTAAACCAGTAAAGTACCGTTCAAATAGTGGTGGTACTCTATCAGCACCAACAGAACCATAAAAATTTGGTGTTACATCAATGTTACCAATTTTTACGTTCTTGAAATCTTCAAGACCACCTAATCCTAAACCATTGCGATTATTATTCAAGTAAACAGCAAGAATAACTTGTGCCTTTTGTACTTGTTCTGGTATCTCTGTTTCAGAAAAATAATCAGTTGATATTCTAAATGGAAAGCCTATTGAATATGTATTTATGTATGTATCTGGTTTTCTTACACCTTGTCTTGGCCATTGCAATGCTTGTGTATTAGTTACTCTTGCACCTAAAAATCTTTCTCGGTCAACTCTAACCGCAGCAGTATATAAAGCTCTGTTTTTATTATCATTACTTGACCCGTCCCATGCAGCTACATCATCATCTGCAACAAGACCTTCTACTATTGAATTTGCATCTGCCAAAGTAATATAACTGTTAGCTGATGCTCCTCCTACTGTTGCGTCTATCGTGATTGCCATTTTGTTTTACTTTAGTTTTCTTTTTTTTAGAAGGAACAGAGACTACCGCTTTGGCAGCCTCTTGTTCTCTCATACGCTTAAAAGCGAATATGCCCATTAACTAGAAGCACCCTTAAGTGCAACAAAGTTAATAACAATAGCTTCACTTAAAGAACCACCAGAAACATTTGTTACTGTAATTCCAAAAGAACCTGCAGCGATTGCTGAAACGCCTACCAAATAGGAACCAGCAGTACCAGCAGAACCATGATTAACTACTACAACATCAGTTGCAGCAATTTCACTATTCGTTACTGTAAATGATACTTCTGCAGCAGCAGCCAAAGCTGCATCATTCATAGTAATCTGACCTGACTCTGTATTAAGAGTTACACCTGTAGATTTGTTGGTTGCTTGTGTTACTGTACCGCCTTTTGTTGGTCCAGTTAACTTACCAGCAGTAACCTCGAATAAACTTGGCATGATTTAATTACCTTTAGTCTTGAGTTGATACGTTGGTAGCTCTTACGATACCAATGTTTTTTGTTTCATAGACCTTCGACCAGTTGCCTACAGTTTGAAGTTGTGATCTTGTTGGGTTTACAGTTGTAACAGCCCATTTAGAACCAACAGGGTGATATGTATAGTGAAGATCAATCGCCATAGCATCAGATTTCGCCAGAATATCTCTGTCTGTTTCTGTTGTAAGGCCAGCTTGCTCGCCACTTGCTACTGCGCCAGCAGTAAAGAAATATGTACTGTACTCAGTTGATGAGCCTGACCCTGTGGTAGAAACGTCATCTGAAACAATAACTCTTAGTCCGCAGTATGTTGGAACTGTATCGTTTCCACCAGCATATGCAGGGGCAATAGTACCACCACTTGCTGTTGCAGAACCGCCGTTTCCATCAGATGCAAGAACATAGTCAACCATTTTTCTCTCAACGAGATCATAGTAAACTTTACTGTGCATACATACTGCTGTAAGCTTGTCGCCTTGATCGCCAAGAATTGATCTTGCTTTAGCAACGTGCTTTGGTGATAAACCAGTTGGTGTATCTCCTGACTCTGAATCTATGCATAAATCAAAGAAAGCAGAACTACTTGAGTTTGCATTGATAGAACCAAACACTCCATCAAGACAAGCAAGTAAATCTTTTTGTCTTTGGTTTGCAATGTAAGCACCGATCTTTTGACCGATTGCTGCCATTGGGTCTGAGCCTGCTGCAAGTGCAGCTAAGTCTCTTGATTCAAATGCACGACCTCTGTGCAAAATAACTCCAATCTGTTTATCAGTGGAAATCTTGCCGGGAGTCAATGAAGAAGAATCAGAAAGAACCTCAAAATCACCACTTAAGTTTGCGGAGAAAAAAGGTACATTTACGAAATCACCACCCTCTGTTGCATTTAGCTCTGCCATTGGTGCGACCACACCGCTTGCAAGGAATGAATCTCGCTGAGTGGTCTGTTCAATGACATAAGGCGTAAAAATCTCAGGGATAATAATATCACTTCTAAGAACTGCCATGTCCTGAAAAATAATTTTAACGGTGTGGGCGTAACCCTATTTGACTTAGCGTAGCTTTGCCTAATATTTATATACTAACGTGTTTTGGCAATATCTCTCAACTTTTGCCAAGTTTCTTTTCCATATGTCTTAAAGATTCTACCCTGTTCTGTAATATCTTCTGTTGCTTTTAAAAATGGTTTCAACATATCTTCTGAAAAATTATCAGTAGATGGTCTTGAAATAGGCGCACCGCCACCTGTTGGTAATTTATTTTTTAATAGATAAGGTTTTTCTTTTTCTAATTTGTTTTTAACATATTCTTGCACTGGTAACTGTTCATAACCATCTATTACAACTGGTATGCCTTCTTTAATTTGCATTTGATCTTTTGGTACAAGATTATTTAATACCAACTCAGGGTCATGCGTTACTTCAGATAATGCTTGCATTGCAGGGGCAATAAGTTCAAGCTCCCTATTTCTTATAGTTAACTCTTCAATCTTTTTTTTATCTTCAGCAGACTTATCTCTGTACTGTTGTTCAAGTGCCTGTGTAGCTTCTGTGTATTTTCCTTCACTTTCAAGCTGTTCTCGTTCATGTTTTTGTTTAAACGCTAACAAAGACTCATAATCCTCTGGCACTTTGGTATCTTTTTTTTGATTCTGAAGCTTACCTATCAGTTCGTAGTTTTTTGCTTCTAGTTTTTTTATTGATTCTTTTAACTGGTCAACTTCTGTGTTGTTGGGTGTTGGTGGCGTAGCCACTTCCTTGGTTTCTTCTGACATAAATTAAAGCGTAGCTTTTTAAATTAATATATCAAATTTATGACCATTTGACCTTATTTGCCCAAAAGGCTGCACTCATTTTACCTTTTGCAATGTTTTTTGCGTGTCTTGCTTTGAATGATCTTCGCTTTGCTTTATCTGCATCTGACTCTCCTTGTCTTGGCGGTTTATTTTTTGCACCCTGCATACCAAAACGAATTAATTTTACTTTGTCGCCTTCTTTTGCTAAAACAACGTGTGACTTTTTAGGGTGGCTTGGTGTCCTTTTAGGTTTATTAAAACCAGCAAGACCAAATTTTTTTATTCTAGGGTCACTCATCTTTTTCTATATTTTTTAAATATGGCCATATCAACTGTTCTTGCTTTATCTCCTCTCATATAACTATTTACACGACCCATTGCCCATGCAGCCATTGGTACATTACGAGAACCACCAGAAAGATATGCACCTTGACCTTTTCTGTAAACTTCTGCAAGTTCACCATATTTAAACTTAGTGCCTTCAGCCTTTTTTTTAAGACTATTTTTTGTTGCGGCGCTTAGTGGTTTTCTTCTGCTTTTTTGTGACATCTTGGGCAACTCTTGATTTTTGTACAGCTTTTATATCAATATAGGCACCTGATTTATAAAGCTTTGCTGTTCTTTTAATCTCTGCAGCTTTTGCAGCAGGGTTTCTTGAGCCAGCTAAATAAACTTTGTTTATGCCAGTTTTTTTATCTTTAGGCTGCCTTCTTAGCTTTCGCATTTTTTTTAGGTTTTGTTTCTGTTGCTTTTTTAGCTTCAGATAATTTTTCTGCTAATGTCTTTGCCATTACTTCTTACCACCTTTCTTTTTCTTTTTTTTACCTTTTGGTTTCATTGAACCATAATGTCCGGGCATGATTTACAAAGCAACTATTAATATCATATCTTTTATTTTCTTTTCCGTCTTGTTTTTTGCTTTTTCTTACCAGCTTTTGACAAAGCAATAGCAACCGCTCGGGTTCTTGAATAACCTTCTTGTATTAGTTGCCTTATATTGCTTGTAATTGTCTTTGGTTGTCTCCCTTTTTTAAGTGGCATTTGGATATTTTTTTATTAACTCCTTTAATGGTAGCTCTGTTCCATCATCTTTTATTATCAAACGCAAAGCCTCTCTTGGACTTTTTCTTTTTTTATCAATTAAATAATTAAAAAATCTTTTTTTATTACCTAATGCATCTGTTTGTATTGATGGATTATCTTTTAACCAAGTCGCATAATTCATACCTTGTGGCACTCTGCCAGTAGCACTTGGGCGAGTATCAGGAAATCTTTTTCGCAAATCTTCGTCATCTATAATCGGAACAGTAGTTGACCTACAGTTAAAATGTTGTGGTGGCATAGGACCTTCCCCATATTTAAAAATTCTGCCATCTAAACTTCCGCAGATCGCACTTGTTCTTGCATCTAAAGTTGCAACATATTCATATCTTTGCGTGACCTCTTGGTTTGCTGCATATGTTTCTTGATTAACAGAGTTTTGTACTTGATTAACAGAAGTTCGTACAATAGTCATTACTTGGTTATTTGCTAACTTCATTCCATCACCACCAGCAAGTCTTTGTGCTTTAGCTGTCATATTTTGGTTTGCACCAAACTGCAATCTGCCTCTAAGTCTTTTTGCGATCTTTGGTATAGATTCGCCTTCTGTAATACCAATACGAATCTGACTAGAAATTAATTCTGCTTGCTTTGTAGATATTCCACGAAAAGCTTTTTCTGCTACTTGACCGCTAGGTAAAGTAATGGCAGAACCTTTGGCTGCAGTAAGGTTAAATGTTCTCTGGACAGTAGATTCTAAATCAGTTGGTAAGGTTAATATGTTTACTTCTGTTGGGTCAGTAAAGACAACACTACGAGCAAAATCTGGTGATATTTGTACAGAGTTAACTCCAACAGTACCTTTTGGTAATACCCTTTCAAGTTGATCTTTTACAAATTCTGTTTGAAATACAGCCAGACCTTGAAGTTCGTCTGCCAAATAAACTGCACTAGAATTAGACCAACTTTCAAGACTTTCTTTCATCTGTACCAACATAGCCCTAATTCTTGCGACAGTAGCTGGTGCTGTTACTTCATCTATAGTTGCTAATTTATTTGTTAAATCTAAAATTACATTGTTGTAATTCGTAACAATCTGTCTAGCAACTTTGTTGCTGTAGCGGTTTAAGTCAATCGCCTCTCTGTAAAAAGTTTCAGGTGTTGACATAGATTACTCTTCATCTTGCTCTGGTTCATCTGGTTCTGCTTCTTGTTTTGGCTGTGCCATTTCAACCATGCCACCAGTTTGTGTTGCTTCGATTTCTTCCTCAACGTCAAACTCATCACCAAGAACCTCGCCTTCAGTAAGTTGGTCAAGAAGTGTTTTCTGTGTAATAGAACCAGAAGTGTAAAGTGTAAGTAGTGCTTGTATTTCTTGTGGCTCTAATCTTTGTGATAGGAAGTCTCTGTTTACAAAACAACTTCCAGCTTCAGAATTTATATATTGACCATGAAACATTAAACAGTTATCAATCATGTCTTGCATCTGTTGAGCTACAACCATCATTGTTGAATCGCCTTGCGACCTATCTATTCGTTTTGCTTCTGCTGTTTCTGCAGATAACTTTTGACCAAGTACTGCTGCAAGACCTAATTCATTAATTTGACTTTCTAACCTATCAAGCCTACGAAACTGTGCATCATAACTCTTACCATCTGGTTCAATATATTCAGCACGACCATCTGCTGGAAAAGCAATAGCTTCGCCCGGTCCAGCCGACACCTCTTCAGCATTTTGTGGAAAGCCATAAAAGGCCAGCATTGGTACAGCAGAAATATGTAATTGGTTATCAAGATCAGATTGTATTTGATAAGCTTTTAAATTTAATTCTGCTATGTCTGCCATAGGCGGTCTTGAGTCAAGAAGGTTAACTCTGTTGGAATAAGCAACAGAAAAAGGTATTTTATCAACTGGCATTGTGCCTTCATCTACTTTGACAAACTTACCTGTCTTTGCTTTTCTATGTATTTCAAAATTGCCGGGTGTTAGCAAGCGAACTTGCTCTACAATCTTTTCGCCATAAAGACCATCTGGCTCAGAAACTTTTTCTTGTAGTCTTAACTGTGTAAATTGCATTTCGCCATTTATCATTTCTGTACGAAAACCTAAAATATCTCTTGGTGTATAAGTAACCCAATATGGTCTGCCATTAGAACCAGTTGCTGGCGCATCTACCAAAACACCAACATGACCATAACGAATCATTTTTCTTGCTGTCTCATATGTCCAAACATTGAGATCATTACCTTGTAAATCTACGTTGAACAGTTGTTCTCTTATTGCATCGCCTGTCTCATTTAGTCTTACTGGTTTACGAGTAAGCATACCAGCTAACATTCTTTCAAGTCTTAAAAAATAAGGTGGACAGACAGATCGAGCTAATCTGTTGTCATAACTTTCATCAAGTTCCCTAGGTTCTTGCATAAGATATTTTCTATGCTTTGACCTCATTTGATATGTACCACCAAGTAAATCTTCTATCAGAATCCAATGTGGTTCTTGCTGAAACCATGTATTGTTAGGGTCATTTATTTCTGTACCTCTACTACCGGCTGTCTGTCTGTTGTAATGACTATATCCAGAATACACAGTTTTGCTCCAATGTTTGTTTA
>VTLG01014065.1_pt1 | contig 26408 bp, 41 predicted proteins | sample 4694571 | NCBI WGS metagenome assembly VTLG01 (sample SAMN12604809, study PRJNA352737) | marine metagenome | biome: ENVO:00000447; feature: ENVO:00000209|ENVO:00000569|ENVO:01000036; material: ENVO:00002151; isolation source: viral sequences binned using virsorter ...
CGCGATGTGCGTTATATACATATATATACATGGGACTCGAGGACTCCCTTACACAGACAGCTTTACTTAGTTTTGCACAGATAAATTTTTACTTTAAAATAATTCTAAATAGACTAGATATGGTATATGAACTATTTTTCATCAGAAGATTTAGATTGTGTTTGCTATATTGAAGAAAAAAACAACGATGTTGTAATTAGATTCTTTGGTATGCCAAATTATGATGCTGCACAATTATTTACTGCATATGTTATGTCAAAAATAGGATTTGAATACACACCTTTTGGAGAAGATAATTATAGTAGTTCTATTCACTAATGTATGGATATAAAAATACCTTACACGCCAAGAAGGCATCAAGCATTATTACATAAACAAATATCAAGATTTAGATGGAATGTATTAGTTTGTCATCGTAGGTTCGGCAAAACAGTGTGCATGATAAATCACCTTATTAGGTCAGCATTATTGTCTAAAAATAAAAACCCAAGATTTGCCTACATTGCGCCAACATTCAAACAAGCAAAGTCTATTGCCTGGGATTACATGAAACAGTTCACTGCAAAAATCCCATACACAAAGTTTAATGAAACAGAACTAAGAGTTGATTTACCTAATGGCTCTCGTATCACCTTGCTAGGCTCAGAGAACTCAGATGGCTTGAGGGGTATATACCTAGATGGGTGTGTGATTGATGAGTATGCAAATGTTAATGATAGATTATTTCCAGAAATAATTAGACCAGCACTATCAGATAGAAAAGGTTACTGCGTATTTATTGGTACGCCACAAGGAATGAACAATAACTTTTATGAACTATATCAACACGCACAAGGTGCGGATGATTGGTTTAACTACAAGGCAAAAGCTAGTGATACAAAAATTGTCGACCAAGAGGAATTAGACAAGGCAAAAGAAATCATGGGTGAAAAGAAGTTCATGCAAGAGTTTGAGTGTGATTGGATTGCCAACATTGAAGGAGCAATATACGGAGATATTATAGCAGACATGGAAAACAAAAGGCAGCTCACAAGAGTTCCTTACGATCCTTCACTGCCTGTATCAACAGCATGGGATCTTGGAGTCTCAGATCATAGCTCAATTATATTTTTTCAACAATTAGGTCGAGCAGTAAATGTTATTGATTATCATGAAGAAAGAGGTCAAGGTCTACCACACTATGTGCAGGTAATAAAAGATAAAGATTACATTTACAAAGATCATTTTGCACCACACGATATTGAAGTTACAGATTTTAGTAATGGCAAAACCAGAAGAGAGGTAGCCTACCAACTAGGTGTGCGGTTCAAAGTTGTGCCAAAGATTCCGCTAGAAGATGGGATACATGCAACCACAATGACCTTGCCAAGATGCTACATTGATGTTGACCATTGCAAAAACTTGATAGATGCGTTAAGACATTACCACAGGAAGTATATTGACAAAAACAGAATGTTTAGGTCAAAGCCTGTACATGATTGGAGTTCACACGCTTGTGATGCCATGAGGTATCTATCTGTTGGACTACAAGAATTAAATACTAGACAATCTGCTCCGCAAAGTGTAGCAGATAATGAATACAGGATTATTTAATATGGGATCATTGTTTAGACCAAGAATGCCAAATTTGCCACCAGTTCAACCAGCACCTGAACCTCCAGAATTAACTGATGAAGAAAAGGCAAAAATAAGAGATGAACAAAATGCTAAATTAAGAAAAAGAAAAGGTAGAGCATCTACAATATTAACTTCACCTATGGGTGATGTAGAAGAACCAGAAATTCAAAAGAAAACTTTATTAGGATCATAATGTTAGAAAAGATTAAAAAAATTTTTAAGAAGAAACCAAAAGCAAAAGTTAAATTAAAACCTAAAAAGATAGAAGAAGTTTTAGTGTTGGAAGAGGATAAGACTTATGAAAACGAAGTGCAAAAAGCAGAAGTTAAATCTGAAACAAAACCTGAAACAAAATCATCTTTAACATTTGGAGTTTAATATGGGTGTTGCACTTCCATTAATTAGAAGACAAGGAAAACAAATTAAAGCAGCCGCACAAGCTGCACCAGCAGCAAAAGCTGTTGATACTTATAATAGAAGAAAAGAAAAAAGAAGAGGTAGATCAGCTACTATAATGACTAGCTCAGTTGGTGTAGAAGAAAAAGATGTTACACTTGGTAAGAAAAGTTTATTAGGTTAAAATGGCAAAAACAGAATTATCAAAATCATTATTAAAAAGATTTGATCGTTTATATTCTCAAAGACAAAATTGGGAAACACATTGGCAAGAGGTTGCAGATTATATGATGCCAAGAAAGGCAGATGTAACTAAACTTAGATCTAAAGGTGATAAACGAACTGAACTTATTTTTGATTCCTCTCCGTTACAAGCTGTAGAATTGTTAGCGGCATCCCTACATGGAATGTTGACTAACCCTTCTACTCCTTGGTTCTCTTTAAGATTTAAAGATGAATTAGAACAAGAAGATGAAGCAAAAGAATGGTTAGAGTCTGCAACAGAAACAATGTATGCAGCTTTTAATAGATCAAACTTTCAACAAGAGATATTTGAATTGTATCATGACTTAATTACTTTTGGTACAGCTTCAATGTTTATCGAAGAAGATGATGAAGATATTTTAAAATTTTCAACAAGACACATAAATGAAATTTACATTGCGGAAAATAGTAAGGGTCGAATAGATACAGTATATAGAAAATTTAAAATATCAGCTAGAGCTGCAATACAACAGTTTGGTTCTGCTGTATCAACTAAAGTAGATACAGTGAATGCAAAAGATCCTTATGATGAAATAGAAATAATTCATGCAGTTTATCCAAGACAAGATTTTAATCCTAACAAAAAAGATAAATCTAATATGCCATTTGAATCTGTTTACATTGAATACGCAAGTGGTGATGAATTATCTGTTTCTGGATTTAGAGAATTCCCTTTTGTAGTACCAAGATATTTAAAAGCATCACATGAGATATACGGAAGATCTCCAGCAATGACTGCATTGCCAGATGTAAAAATGCTAAATGAAATGTCAAAAACTACAATTAAGTCTGCACAGAAACAAGTAGACCCACCTTTACTTGTTCCAGATGATGGATTTATTTTACCAGTAAGAACTGTTCCTGGAGGTTTGAATTTTTATAGATCAGGAACTAGAGATAGAATTGAAGCGTTAAACATTGGAGCAAACACACCTCTTGGTTTGAATATGGAAGAGCAAAGAAGAAACTCAATTAGAAATGCTTTCTATGTAAATCAATTAATGTTGCAACAAGGTCCTCAAATGACAGCAACAGAAGTTATACAAAGAAACGAAGAGAAGATGAGATTGTTAGGACCAGTATTAGGAAGATTACAATCTGAATTATTGAAGCCATTGATAGATAGAACATTTAATATTATTCTAAGAAAAAATTTATTTGCACCAATACCTGAATTTTTATCAGGTCAAGATATTGAAATTGAATATGTATCTCCATTAGCAAAAGCTCAAAAGTCTACAGAGCTGCAATCAATCATGAGAGCAATAGAGATTATGGGATCATTATCTAATGTTGCTCCAGTATTTGAACATATCAATATGGATAAACTTGTTAGACACTTAGCAGATATTGTGGGTGTTCCACAAAAAATATTAAAACCACAAAATGAATTAAATGTTGAAAGACAACAAGCACAACAACAACAAGAGCAAATGCAACAAATGCAACAAGTACAACAACTTGCAGAAGCAGGAGGAAAAGTAGCACCATTAGCAAAAGTTTTACCAGAAGAAGCTAAAATTATTGCTAATGCTGAAGCTGAATAATGGAACAAATAAAACAATTAGAAAAACAAATTAAAGAATTAAGAGAGGCATACAAACAGATTTTTAATTCAGATGAAGGTAAACTTGTCATGTCTGATTTAGAAAAAAGATGTCACTTCATGTCAACCACAAATGTAAAAGGCGATAGTCATGAAAGTGCATATATGGAAGGTCAGCGTAGCGTACTTCTATTTATTAAATCAATGCTACAAAACGATAATGAAAAAGGAAAATAGTTATGTCACAAGAACAGATAACACAGGAAGCTGTGCCTGTAGCAGAGACAACACAACCTACTACAGAAGCAACACAACAGACTGAACAAAAACAAACTGAACAACCTATTTCTTCTACAACTGAGCAACCAACTGTTGCAAAATCTTGGAAGGAAGCAATCTCAGAAGAATTTAGAAATGATCCAAATATATCTAAGTTTACAGAGATTGATGCGTTAGCAAAATCTTATATCAATGCAACAAGAATGATTGGTCAAGATAAGGTTGCAGTGCCAAACGAAAACTCAACTGAAGATCAATGGAATGAAGTTTATACTAAACTTGGCAGACCAGAATCTGCTGAGAAATATAAATTAGATTTAAAATCTGAAGTTGCTCCAATAGATGAAGCAGAAGTAAAAAAATTTGCTGAAACTTCTCATAAACTTGGATTGAACAATAAACAAGCTCAAGGCATATTAGAATATTATAAATCTATTATGGAGAGTTCTGATCAACAAACAAAAATAGATATAGAAACTTCAAGAGCTGAATCTGAACAACAACTTAGACAAGAGTGGGGTAAAGCATTTGATAATAATGTTGAAAAAGCAAAATCATTAGCAAAGGCTAATCTTGGTGTTGATGTTTTAGAGATGCAGTTAAAAACTGGAATCAAACTTGGAGATCATCCAGACATTGTAAAAGGCTTTGCAAAAATTGCAGACATGATGTCTGAAGATAAAATTGTTTCAACTGAGTCTGAAAATGTTGATCAAGGTAAAGATATTGAACAAGAAATATCTAAGATTATGAATGATAGAACTGGTCCATATTGGAACAAAGGTCATCCAGAACATGATAAAATTGTTCAACAAGTATATACATTAAGGTCAATGATAAATGTCAAATGATCATTTAAATAACGAAGAGATAAGATTAGAAATACTCCGTATCGTAAAAGAAACTGGTACGGAGTATCAAAAAAAAGATCCCTTGCCAATATGCGAAAATTATTATAAATGGGTTAAAGGTAAGACAATTCGTAAGAACCTTACTGACAAGAAGGAATAGACTCTAGTCTAACAGACTTTAAATGCAAGAGATGCCTGTCAATCGACAGATAACTTTTCTGTTTTGTTTAAACTAACTGACAAATAAGGAGACTAATATGTCAACTCAAGTAACAACAGCATTTGTGCAGCAGTATTCTGCTAACATTCAAATGCTATCTCAACAAATGGGATCGTTATTAAGAGACAAAGTTAGACTTGAAAGTGTTGTAGGTAAGAATGCGTTCTTTGATCAAGTAGGAGCTGTAACAGCTCAGAAAAGAACTAGCAGACATTCAGACACTCCGCAAATAGACACTCCTCACGCTAGAAGAAGAGTATCTCTTGTGGATTATGAATTTGCTGATCTTATCGATGAACAAGATAAAGTTAGACTTTTAATCGACCCAACATCGTCTTATGCTCAAGCTGCTGCTTTCGCAATGGGAAGAGCAATGGATGATGAAATCATTAGTGCCGCTTTAGGAACAGCGTTCACTGGTGAAACAGGATCAACTAGTACAGCTAATGCGAATCAAATCGTACATGGCTCAACTGGTTTAACTATTGCTAAATTAAGAAGTGCAAAAGAAACTCTTGATTTAAATAGTGTTGATCCGTCAATTCCAAGAAACATCATTGTTGGACCAAAACAAATCACTGATTTGTTAGGAACAACTGAGGTTACTTCATCTGACTTCAATACTGTTAAAGCATTGGCGAATGGTGAAATAAATCAATTTCTTGGTTTTAATTTTATCGTATCAAACAGACTATCTTTAGATGGAACTACTAGATCGTGCATAGCTTACGCGCAAGACGGAATCGCTTTGGGTGTAGGTAAAGATGTTACAGCTAGAATAGATGAGAGAGCTGACAAAGGTTATGCTACTCAAGTTTACTACTGTGCTTCTTTTGGCGCAACTAGAATGGAAGAAGATAAGGTAGTTGAAGTACAAGCAACTGAATCATAATAGAAGGAGTAAAAAGTTATGGGTACTAAAAATACAGATCTAGTAGCAAACTTTGAGGCATCTCCTCAAGTTGCTAACAACTCAGCTGAACTTCATGGCGTTCTAAGAACTGCACATGGAACAGTTGAACTTGCTGCTGGTGATAGTGATAATGACGATATTGTTATGTTAGCACCGATCCCTTCAAATGCTGCTGTACCAAGTTTATTTATTGGTTCAGACACATTGGGTGGATCTTGTACTTTCAATGTCGGCATATACAAAACTGATGGCACAGTTAAAGATGAAGATGTTTTTGCAACTGCGGTAGCTGATGCTGCTGCTATGGCAGATGTTAGATTCGAAGCTGCTGACATCGACACAGCTGGTAAGAAAATGTATGAATTAGCTGGAGATAGTACAGATCCAGGTGGTTACTACTACATCGCTGCTACAATGGCAGCTGCTGGTGGTACTGCTGGTACTATGTCTTGGAACATTACATATGTTGTAAACTAATAGAATTTTAGGGGAGGAAAGCGAGAGTGGAACTCCCCTAGAATGCCAATGAAACAAATAAAAGATTTAAAAACAATTTTACATTTTAAAAAAGGGAACTATGTATATCGTTATGTTCTTGTTGATCGTTTTAAATATGGTCCTAAATATCACTATGGATTTAACATAAAAGAGTGTAAAACAGAGGAAGAAATGTTTGCCTTAGAAAAAGATAGACAGATAAGGCGTAAGTATATTATAAAGGATTAGTATGGCATCTATAGTGGACATTTGTAATGGAGCATTAAATCAACTTGGTGCATCCACAATATTAAGTTTGACAGAGGACTCAAAAAACGCAAGGCTTTGTAATGCAAGATTTACACAAATAAGAGACAGTGTTTTTAGATCTCATCCTTGGAATTGTTTACAAAAAAGATCTCAACTTGCAGCAGACAGTGATGCTCCTGCCTGGGGATTTACACAACAATATACCTTACCTGCTGACTGTTTAAGAGTTCTTACAATCTTAGATCATGATTCAGATTACAAAATAGAGGGTAGAAAAATTTTAACTGATAACTCTAGCATGAAGATATTATACATTTCAAGAGTTACAGATCCAAACGAGTACGATGAATTATTAAGAGAAACTTTATCAGCTGCACTAGCCGCAGATATTGCTTATGCAATTACATCATCCAATCCAACTACAACTAACATGTTCAATCTATTTCAAAGTAAATTAAAAGATGCAAGATTCGTAGATTCAACAGAAGGTCAAAATTTATCTCCAGATAAAGGTTTGGCAGATGTAGTTGGTGCTGACACATTTATTAATTCAAGGTTCTAATAATGGCAAGAGTTGCTGTTCAATTAACAAACTTCACAGGTGGTGAATTATCACCAAGACTTGATGGAAGAAATGATTTAGGTAAATATCCAAACGGATGTAAAACATTAGAAAATTTTGTTATATTTCCACATGGTAGTGCTGCAAGAAGATCAGGAACTCAGTTTATTGCAGAGGTAAAAGATAGTTCTAAAAAAACAAGATTAATACCTTTTGAATTTTCAACGACACAAACTTACATGCTTGAGTTTGGAGATCAATATATGAGAGTATATAAAGATGAAGGATCTGTTTTAGAGGGAGATAAAACTATAACTGGAATTACACAAGCTAATCCTGCTGTGGTAACAGCAAGTTCGCATGGTTATTCAAATGGCGATGAAGTATTGATAAGTGGTGTTTCAGGCATGACAGAAGTAAATAACAAAAGATTTTTAGTTGCAGACAAAACTACTAATACATTTGAGTTACAAGATAAAGATGGGGTTGATATAAATAGTTCAGGATTTACTGCATATACTTCTGGCGGTGTATCTAATAAAGTTTTTGAAATATCCACACCATACTTGGAAGCTGAATTGTTTGATTTAAAATTTGCACAAAGTGCAGATGTTATGTACATCACACATCCAAATCATGAAGTAGAAAAATTATCAAGAACAGGTCATACATCTTGGACTCTTGCAGATGTTGATTTTACAGATGGACCATATTTAGATGACAATATTACAACTACAACATTGAATCCTGGATCTGCAAGTGTGGGGACAGGTGTAGCTGTTGTAGCATCAGCAACAACAGGAATAAATGGTGGTGATGGATTTCTTGCAACAGATGTTGGAAGATTAATTAGATTTAGAGATGGTCATATGAAAATAACCGCTAGAACAGATACAACAAATATTACAGTAGAAATTATTGAAGCATTAGGCTCTTCAACTGCTTCAACAGATTTTGCTTTAGGTGCATTTTCGGACACAACTGGTCATCCAACTTGTGTAACATTTTTTGAACAAAGATTAGTTTTTGCAGGAACAACAGATCAACCACAAACAATATTTTTTTCTAAATCTGGTGATTATGAAAACATGAATGAAAATAGAGGTGGAACTATAGCAGATGATGATGCAATAATTTATACCATCGCGTCTAACCAAGTAAACGCAATTCGTTTCATGACAGCTACAAGAACTTTGATTATTGGAACAGCTGGTGGTGAGTTTGCTGTATCTGGTGGTGGAACTGATGTTGCAATTACACCAACAAATATTCTTATCAAAAAACAATCTAACCATGGTTCTGCAAATGTAGATGCTATCCCTGCTGGTAATGCTACTTTGTTTTTACAAAGAGCAAAAAGAAAAGTAAGAGAACTAGCTTATAATTTTGATGTTGATGGATACATATCTCCAGATCTAACTATTCTTGCCGAGCATATATCTGAAGGTGGACTAACGCAGTTATCTTATCAACAAGAACCAAATCAAATTATTTGGGGAACAAGAAGTGATGGTGAGTTGATAGGTTTAACTTATCAAAGAGAGCAGCAAGTCGTTGCTTGGCATAGACATATTTTTGGTGGTAAGTTTGGAGAAGCAACTATTACAGTTACAGATTTTTCAAATATAGCAAATGATACAAAAATAATTTTAACAAAATCAGATGGTACATCTACAACTTTTAATTCTGCAACATCTTCTACAACTGGTAAGTTTCATACCACATCTAGTAATAACCAAACAGCAACAAACTTAAAAACATTAGTAGATGCTGACTCTGATTTTACAGCAACAGTAAGTAGTAATGTTGTTACTATAAAAGAAGCAACACCAGAGGGAACTGGATTTTTAACTATTACAAGTGGTGACAAAACAAGATTAGCATCAACGAATGAAGCTAAAACTATATGTGAAAGTGTTGCTACAATTCCTACAGATAGTTCAGAATATCAAACTTATGTAATTAATAAAAGAACAATAAATGGAACTACTAGAAGATATGTAGAATATATTCATGAATATAATTTTGATGAAACGGATGATACATCATTTAATTTTTTAGATTCACAATTAGAATATAGTGGCACAGCAGTTACATCTGTTTCTGGGTTATCACATCTTGAAGGTCAAACTGTATCTGTACTTGCAAATGGTGCAACGCACCCAAATAAAATTGTAAGCTCTGGATCAATAACTTTGGAAAGATCTTCAACAAAAGTAAAGGTTGGATTAGCTTATACATCTTTATTACAAACTATGAGACTAGATGCTGGATCACAAGATGGAACATCACAAGGTAAAACTAAAAGAATATTTGATATAGCAATAAGACTGTTTGAATCTATTGGTGTAGAGGTAGGACCAGACCTAAATAATATGGAAAGAATTCCATTTAGATCTTCTGCTGATCCTATGGATAGTGGACTTGCTGTATTTACAGGAGATAAAGAAGTCGAGTTTAGAGGTAATTATGAAACGGATGGGTTTATTTTTGTAAGACAATCTCAACCTTTACCTTTAACGATTTTATCGTTATACCCTAGACTTCAGACAAATGATGGGTAATATACTACATGTAGTGCCATATACAGCAGAACATGGCGTATATATACTATCGCAGAAAATGAATCATGCTCTGATGGATATAGATGCTGATTTTAATGGAGAACCAATGAATTTAGAAGAAAAAGGTTTGGCATATACTTGTATGATAGATAACAAGCCTATAGCATCTGCTGGGATGAAAATAATTTGGAAGGGTGTAGCTGAAGGATGGGTCATTGCAACTGAAAAAGTTTGGGAGCATCCTTTGCTTGTAGCAAAAGCAATCAAAAAAAATTTTGCAAGACTAGCAAAAGAAAATAATATTAAAAGAGTTCAAACTGCTGTAAGACAAGATTTTAAAATGGGTATAAAATTTGCAGAATGGTTAGGATTGGAGAATGAAGGATTAATGAAACATTATGGTTTTGATGGTTCACATCAATACAGATATGCGAGGATATTCTAATGAGTTGGACTACTGCTCTCGTTGCTGGAACTCAAATCGCAGCTGGCAGACAAGCTGATGCAGCTGGTAAGTTTAATCAAAAAATAGAGAATAGAAATGCTCTTGTCAAAGAAGAGGAAGGAAAAGTATTAGAAAACAAATTAAAATTAGATTTAGAAAAATTTGATAAAAAATTTGAAGAATTAGAAGGTGAGGTAATTACTTCAGTATTATTTTCTGGTGCAACTTTACAAGGATCTGGTTTAAGAATATTGAAGAAAAACAAAGAAGAAGCAGAACTAGAAAAAGAAGTTATAGAATATAACTCAAAAGTTGAACAATCAAGGGTTTATGAACAAGCTAATTTTGCAAGAATGAGAGGTCAACTTGCAAGACAACAAGGTAGAACCGCAGCACTTGGATATTACGCACAAGCAGGAAGTACCTTACTTTCTTCTTCAAGTAAAGGCACAGGAAACTAATGGTAAAGATACCTACATATACTGCTAGAACAAATGTTACAGATAAAACACCCAGTGTTGAATCAGGTATAAAAGTAAATCCAAATACAGGAATTGCATCTGCTCTATTACCGACAGTAAAACAGGTAGATAAATTTTTTGTCAAAAAAAGAGATTTAGCAGAAAAAACAGAGGCAGATAAAAAAATTTTTGAAATGAAAGGTGAATTAGATAAATATGTTATCTCTGAAAAAGAAAATATAAACGAGGATAATGCAATAAATAATTTTAAATTAAAATATAATACTTATGTAAAAGATCAATTATCTTCAATTACTAATAACAGAATAAAAGAAAAAGTAACCCAAGGTTTAGATTTAGAGTTTGGAAAATATGTTTATAATTTAAAAAAAAATTCTTACGCTGCACTTGAAAACAATGCAACAGAGAATATAAATAATGATATAACTTCTTTAAGTTCTAAATACGCTACAAGTACAGATGTTGAATTAAAACAAATATACAAATCTGAAGCTGAAGAAAAAATTAGAAATTTTGTAAAGGATTTTGAATTACCTCAAAATGTATTAGATAAAAAATTAAAAGCACTTGATAAGAAATTTTTAACCTCAGATTTTCAACAATTTGCAGGAACTCCAAACGGATTAGAGGCTATTAAATTTGCGGACAATGCTTATGGTGGTGAAAAAACTTTATCAAATTTAGAATTTAGTAATGCAGTAGTAGAGTCTTATGAAACTGCTATTTCAGAAATTACTGTTGTTGGTGATGAAAACGCAGATTTTGATAAAGCTCAAGCATTAATTGATGAGTTGAAAGATATAGAGAGAAGTAATGGTTTTAAAATTAATTTTGGAGAAACAGCAAAAAAATTAGATGATTTAGAACAAAAAATTATAACAGAAAAAATACAACATGAAAATAGAATAGACCTTATAAATCAAGGAAAAGAATTAAATGAATATATAACAAGTCAAAAATCTATTTTAAGAAAATCTTTTACAAATGATTTTGGAATTTTAGGAGCAGACGATAGTCCAGAAAAAGCAGTAGAAGCACAAAAAGAATATGACACTAGAATGGATAAATATTTAAAACTAAATCCAGATGCTTCTAGAGAAGAAAAAATAGACTATGCGGGTGATTTAACAAATTTACTTAAAGATAAATATCAAGATATTGATATTGAAAAATTTAGCACATTTAATTTAGAAAGAAATAAATTTGAATTAGTTTCTGAAACTAAACAAATAACAAATTCTGTTAAAATTTATCAAGAATACACATCAAATCCAAGAGGATTTATTGAGAAAAGTGATAATCCTGAAGCTGCAATGGAAATAATTAAAGGAATAGAAAGCAAAGCAAAATTAAATGGTTATGTAGATGAAAAAGGAAATGGTGATGTTTTTGCTTTTTATAACAGATTTATAGAAATTGTAGAAAATAGAAATCCAGAATAATGACAAAACTAAATGAAAAATCATTAAAGGCTTTAGAAAATTTTTCTGTAGAATATCCAAAGCATAAACCAATAAATTCAGGATTAATAAAAGAACCTGATGAAGAAGATTTTAATTTTTGGAATAAATTAAGTGATATAGCTTTATCTGCTCCTCAAGGTGTTGTTAATGCTGTTGAAGAGGGTGGAGATTTTATAGATGAAAATATTATTTCTGCTGGTGGTTTTGAATTCAACAAATTACAAGCCTTAACATTAACAGATCCTGTTGCAGCAAAAAAATATTATGAAGAAACAAAAGCATCTTTTAGAGATTTTATACCAAGATTTGTTCCTCCCTCAAAATGGAAATCAGAAGATTACTCAGATAGAAGACAGTTACCAGAATTTCATAAACCTAAAACAGCTGTAGGAAATATTACAGAGGGTATGGCAAGATTTATTACAGGTATGGTTGGACCAAATAAATTTTTTAAAGCAGTTGGTTTGACAGGAACTGTAGCCAAAACAGGTGCAAGAGGTTTAGGGTCAGGAGCTGTATCAGATTTAACAGTCTTTGATCCAAACGAAGGTAGATTATCAGATATGCTTATTGAGTTTAACTCTCCTGTTTTAAATAATGCAGTAACTCAATATTTAGCTACAGATGAAAATGATACGGAAATGGAAGGAAGATTAAAAAATGTTCTTGAAGGAATGGCTATTGGTGGACCATTAGAAATATTATTTGGTATCAAAGCATTTAAAAAAGCTAAAAAAACTCAAGACTTTGATAAGAAACAAAAAATATATAATGAACATGGTAATGCAATTAAAGATTTAAAAAAAAATAAAAAAACAAAAAGAGTAAAAAAAATACTTACTGAAGATAATCCAGGTCTTAAAACAGAAAAGATTTTAGAAAAAATAAAGATAGGTGAAAAAACTGCAAAAAAAGATGCAGAGAGTTTTATCAAAAAAATATTAAATGTAAGAGGTTTTAAAAATCAACAAGAAGTAGTTGAAGCTGTAGATCAAATAGATAATTTATTTGATGATACTGCAAAAGATTATTTATCATCTGATGTTCTTAAAAATTCAGAAGCTGAAGAATTAGCAAACATTCTTGCAAGAGATAAAGATGAAATATTGAAGGCTTTACCAAAAGATACAGAAAAAGCAAAACAAGCAACAGTTAGAATGTTAGCTTTAAAAAAAATAATTCAAGAAATAGCTATAGATGCAAAAGAAACTGGTAAGAAATATTTAGATGAGTTTGGAGATAATTTTGAAAATTGGACTGAAGAAGCTAGAAAAGATATTGCTTTAAAATCTACTTTGTTAAGAGACACAGTTTATTTTTTGAAAGAACAAATCAGAGGTGCAGCAAGAGTAACTCAAGCTGGAAACATAAGCGTTACAAGAGCTGGAGGAAAAAGATTAAATGTTGATGAAATGGTAGCAAGTGTAAATAAATTTGCTAAAAATCCTGCTACACTTTCTGCACAATGGCAAAAATCATCTATAGAAGAAATAGTAAATAGTGTTGCCAAAACTAGAGGTCAAAGAAGTATAGAAGTATTTAACTCTTTGTATATTAACTCTTTACTATCTGGTGTCTTTACTCATGCTGTCAATATTAAATCAGGTTTATATGAAGCTGTAATAAGACCAATAGAACTTATAGGTGGTGGTATTGTAGGTAAAGATAGTAGATCGATTGCTTTAGGTTTTGCACAATATAAGGGAATGATTATGTCTTTAGGTGATGTTGTTATTGCAACAGCTAAAGCCTTAAGACAAGGTGATGCTTTGCTAGACCCTCTTTCAAGAACTCAAGATAATTTACAAATTGTAAATGGTCGAGCTGTAAGACCGATCAGTGGGGAAAATTTAGGATTTCAAGGTTTTGCTGGAAAAGCTGTTGATTGGTTTGGAACTATAGTTGAACTTCCTACAAGATTACTAATGACAGGTGATGAACTTCTAAAACAAGCAAACTTTCGAGGTAGAATGTATGCGAATGCAGTTGAAAACACTTTAGATTTAGGAATACCTTTGTATTCTAAAGAAGGTAAGAAAAATGTAGAAGAAATTTTTAAAAGTGGTTTTGATAAAAATGGTAGAGCAAATATAAAAAATAATCCTATTGCTAAAGATGCTTTAGAATATGCAAGAGAAAGTACATACACTAATGATTTAAAAGGTGGATCAAAATTAGATTGGGGATACAAAATACAAAAATTCTTAAATGCTTCTCCAGAGTTTAGATTTTTAATGCCATTTATAAGAACACCTACAAACCTTTGGAGACATTTTGGAAACAGAGTTCCAATATTGGGTATATTTACAAAACAAATGAAAGACTTATGGAAGTCTGGAGATAGAAGAGCAAGAGCTGAAGTTTTAGGAAGACAATTAGTTGGAACAGCAGTTACACTTTACGCTGTTGATCAAGTGTTTGGTGAAGTAGAAGATGCTGAAGGTAATCGTTATCCTGCTGTAACAGGAAATGGTCCAAGAGATTTTACAATAAAAAAAATGTGGCTACAAAATGGTTGGCAGCCATATTCTATAGCAAGAAAAAATGATGACGGAACTATAACTTATGTTCAATATTCAAGACTTGATCCTAGATTTTATGTTTATGGTGTCATTGCAGATATAAAAGAAAACATATTTGATAATATTAATGATAATGATAAACAAAATGGTATAGCCTCTGGAGCATTGGCTGTTATGGCGAATGCAGGAAATAAATCATATTTAAGAGGTGTTTCAGATGTTGCCTCTCTTGTTGCTAATCCTACACCAGAAAATTTCTCAAAGTATGCAGGAAATGTAGTAGGTAATGTAATACCTTTTGCATCATTTAGATCACAAGGTTTTCCAGGTGCTTTTGATATACAAACAGAAGTTAATAATGTTAGATCGTTTAATGATAAAATATTGGATAAAATTGGATTAGGTAATAAATATTTAGAAAAAAGAGTTGATGTTTTAACAGGAGAACCGATAGAAAGAACACCAAACTCTCTATATTTTAATCCAAGTGGATTTGCTTCTATATCTACTTATTTACAAGGACCATCATTAGTAGGAAGAAAAGTTGATGTAAAAGCTGATCCTGTATTAAATGAAATTATGAGATTAAAGGTAAGATTAACAGAGCCTAGAGAAATAGAAAAAACTGTTGATTTATTATCTTATGAAAAAGATGGTACTACAGCTTATCAATTTTGGGTGCAAAACATAGGTAAAGTAGAAGCTCCTTCAGGAAGATTTAAAGGTTTAAGACTAAAAGATGCTTTACAAAAGGTTATAAATGATGAAATAAGAATTGGTGGTAAAAAATATACGACTTTAAGTGATGGAGATCAAGACTTTATAGGTGGTAAAGAACATGCTATTAAAAAGATATATCAAGCATATAAAGATTACGCGGAGAGAAGAATGTATGCAGAATATCCAGAAGTAACACAAGCAGTAGAAAATGCTTTAAAAACTAGAATAAAAGTATTAAAAGGTAATTAATGACAATATCATCTACAACAGTAAAAAATTCATATTCAGGTGATGGTAGCACAGCTGCTTTCAACTATACTTTTAAAATTTTTGCGGACTCTGATTTACAAGTTATTATAAGATCATCAACAGGTGTTGAAACTGTAAAGACAATTACCACACATTATACAGTATCTGGCGCAGGAGATGCTAATGGTGGAAGTGTTACTTTTACTTCAGGTAATATTCCAGCAAGTGGTGAAACAGTTGTGTTGAGAAGAGCAGTTCCGCAAACACAGGCGATAGATTATATCGCCAATGATCCTTTCCCTGCGGAATCACATGAAGAGGGACTGGATCGTTCAATGATGACTATTCAACAAATTCAAGAAGAATTAGATAGAACGATAAAACTATCAAGAACTAACACAATGACATCAACAGAATTTACAAACTCTGCAACTGACAGAGCAGGTAAAGTTTTAGGTTTTGATAGTGCAGGAGAATTAAATGTTACATCTGAGATTGGATCAAACAAAGGAAATTGGAGTGCATCAAGAGCTTATGTTGTTAGAGATATTGTAAAGGATACCTCTACCAATAACATTTTTATGGCGAACACAGCACATACATCCTCTGGATCGCAACCTCTTACAACAAACACTGATTCAGCTAAATGGGATTTATTAGTAGACGCTGGTACAGCAACAACTTCAGCGGCTGCGGCAGCAGCCAGTGAAACGGCAGCGGCAGCATCTGCTACAACAGCCTCTACTCAAGCATCTAATGCTTCAACTTCTGCATCGACTGCATCAACACAAGCAACTAATGCAGCTTCTAGTGCTACAGCAGCAGCTGCTTCAGCTACGGCAGCAGCAGCAAGTGCTGATACTTTTGATGACACTTATTTAGGATCTAAAAGCTCTGATCCATCTACAGATAATGATGGTGATGCTTTGAATGCTGGTGATTTATATTTTAATACAACATCAAATACTTTAAAAGTTTTTAATGGATCTTCATTTCAGGATGCTGCGGTTAGCTCAACTAATCTTGTTACATTAAATGGTACAGAAACTTTAACAAATAAAACTTTCTCAGATGGAGTTATATCTTCAGGATCTCCAACTATAATAAATAATGTAGGAACTTTTGGATTTACTTCTCCAAATGTAGAATTAAAATCAAAAGGTGCAACAGCAGGAAATTTAGATATTCATACAACTAATTCATCAGGTACTACTGCAAGAGTATTTCGTGCTACTCATGATGGTCATGTTCAACTTATGAGTGGTGATGTTGTTATTGGAAAGTTAAGTAATTCATCTAGTGATTTTGTTATTGAAAATGATGTGCAAGACAAAGATATTTTATTCAAAGGTGATGATGGTGGATCAGGTATAACAGCATTAAGTTTAGATATGTCAAGTGGTGGTCTAGCTACTTTTAATGCGGCAGCAAACATAACTCAACAAGCACTTACATCATCTTCAAATTCTGTTGCTTGGGATGCTTCTGCAAAACCAAACGCAGTTCATGTTACAACAGAAAATACAACCTTTGCTGCACCAACAAATAATGTTGAGGGTGCATTTATTGCTTTAGAAATAAATTACAATGGATCACACACTATAGCTTTTAATACTGTGTTTGAATTTGCTGGAAGCACAGCACCAACATTTACCTCAACAGATGGTAAAACAGATATTTTAGTTTTCAGATACAATGGTGCAGTATGGCAAGAAGTAGGTAGAACATTAAATTTAAGTGAGAGTTAAAATATGTATGCATTAGTAGAAGATAACAATATTACACAATTTATTAACCAACCTAAATCTATTGTAGTTGGAGATGTAAGATACCCAGCAAAAATATTTCAGTTATGGTCACAATCAGAAAAACAAGCAATAGGTTTATATGAAGTTGTTGTTGATAAAACAAACTATAAAGACCCAGAGTATTATAATAATACAAATTCTTCTTACACATTTGCAGATGGTCAAGTTACAGAATCTTGGGGAACTGCAACAGCAAAAGATTTAAATGATAAAAACGGAACAGATGAAGATGGTAATGAATTAGATCCTGTTGTAATTATTAAAGGTTTAAAATCACAAAAAAAAGATATTGTAAAACAACAAGCGTCAGGACTACTTTCACCAACTGATTGGTATGTAATAAAAGCAACAGAAGTAGAAGATTATTCTGTACCATCAAACATCACAATTTTTAGATCAGATGTTAGAGCAAAATCAAATGAAATGGAAACTATGATTGATAACTGCACAACTGTTGATGAACTAAAAGCATTATACGAATATACAGAACAAGAAGACGGAACTATAACAAGACCTTTACCTGAATTTCCAGAGGAGATCTAAATGTTACCAACTATTGCAACAGGAAATGTAGGATCTGCATTAGCTGGAGAATATGAAGTTGCTAACTCTGTGAGATTAAATATATCTGATACTCCATACTTAAATCGTACAAACGGAACAGCCACAAATAATGATAAATATACATTTTCTTTATGGACAAAAAGAGCATCAATATCATCTACATTTCAATTTCTTTTGGAAGGTTGGACAGGAAACGCGGATACTACTTGTGGAATTTTAAGATTTAGAAGTGATGATAGGTTGGATTTTATGGGTTATAATACTGTGTATAGAAGAACAACAAGAGTTTTTCGTGATATTTCAGCATGGTATAATATTATAGTTGCAGTTGATACAACACAATCAACAGCTTCTGATAGAATTAAAATGTATATAAATGGTGTAGAGGAAACAGAATTTGATACAAACAATAATCCATCACAAAATGCAAACACAGGTATTAATAATAATAGTGCTAATTTAAATTTATTTAGAAGATATTTAGGATCTGTTAACGATTTACATTTTGGCGGATACTGTACAGAATATTGTTTTATTGATGGTCAACAACTAGATCAAACATCATTTGGAGAGTTTGATGAAGATAGCGGAATATGGAAACCAATAGATGTAACTGGTTTGACTTTTGGTACGAATGGATTTTATTTAGACTTTGAAGATAGCTCTGCTTTAGGAAATGATGTATCAGGAAACAATAATGATTTTACTGTTAATAATTTAACTAGCATAGACCAAAATGAAGATACTTGTACTAACAACTGGTGTACACAAAATCCTTTATCATATAGATCAGGTCAAACAGTTCCAACTTACTCAGAGGGTAATTTAAAAGTTGTTTATGCTGCTGGAGTCAATACATTTAGCTATGGAACTTTAGGAGTACAAGCTGGAAAATGGTATTGGGAAGTGAAAGTAACTTTTGGTTCTAATGTTTATACAGGAATAGGATTTGATTCTGCCGCAACTAACACAGATATAAATGGTTATCTGTTAAGACAAACAGGACAAATTTATAACACATCTGGATCTGCTAGTAGTTATGCTTCTGCTTTATCTACCGGAGATACAGTTATGGTCGCCTTTGATGCAGACAATGGAACTCTTTGGTTTGGTGTAAATGGAACTTGGTCAAATAGTGCAACACAGACTGAAATAGAAAATGGAACTACAACTAATTCTGCTTTTTCTGGAATTGATATGAGTTCTATTTGGCTACCTTTATCTAAAGGTGGTACATCTTCAAATAGTAATACGCAATCGAACTTTGGAAATGAAATATATTCAATCTCATCAGGTAATTCAGATGCTAATGGTCATGGTAATTTTGAATATACAGTACCATCAGGTTATTTTGCATTATGTACTAAAAATTTAGCGGAGCATGGATAATGTCTTATACTAATGGATTAGATAAACCCTCAGATCATTTTAATACAGTTTTATACACTGGAAATGGTGGAACACAATCTATTACAGGAATGGGTTTTAGACCTGATTGGCTCTGGATAAAAGACAGAGATGCAACACTTTTTCATTATCTTCAAGATGTAATTAGAGGTGCTGGTGTAACACTTTTTTCAAATGCAACTAATGGCGATACTACTTATTCTTCGTCTATTACATCTTTTGATAGTGATGGTTTTACAACAGGGTCACAATCAGCAACAAATGGAAGTGGTAAAAATATAGTATCTTTTGGTTGGAAAGCGGCTGGAACGACACCATCAAAAACTTACACAGTAAAAGTAGTTTCAGATTCAGGAAATAAATATAGATTTGATAATTTTGGAACTAGCGCAGTTACATTAGAATTATCAGAGGGTGGTACATTTAGATTTGACCAGTCTGATAGTTCAAACTCTGGACACCCATTAAGATTTTCTACAACATCAGACGGCACACATGGAAGTGGGAGTGAATATACAACTGGGGTTACGACAAGTGGTACTCCAGGTTCATCAGGTAGCTACACAGAAATCACTGTAGCGGCTTCTGCACCAACATTGTATTATTATTGTTCTGTTCACTCTGGCATGGGTGGACAAGCAAACACTCCAACAACTAATTCTTTTTCAAATTTTGCTGGTAGTATTCAATCAAATATTTCACCAAACACTACTGCTGGATTTAGTATTGTGACATGGACAGGATCAGGAGCAGATGCAACCATAGGACATGGACTTAGTTCAGCGCCAGAAATGTATGTAGTAAAAAATAGAAGTGATAGTGCAGATTGGAGAGTTGGACAAACTGTTGCTGGAAATACTATGACAGGCGGAAATGGATATTACATGGAATGGAATGCTACTAAAGCTAGTACAAATCCAGGTTCAGCGACAACTTGGGGATCAACACCAACAGCACCCACATCATCTGTATTTACAGTTGGAAGTAGTAACACACACAATGGCTCAAGTGATAATATGTTGGCATATTGTTTTCATTCAGTCAAAGGTTATTCTCGTATATCTTCGTATGTTGGCAACGGAAACAGTAACGGCACATTCGTATATACTGGTTTTAAACCAGCTTACTTGATGGTGAAAAGATCAAGTGGTACAGGCAACTGGACAGTTTATAATAATAAATCTCAAACTATAAATGAAATGGATAAACAAATTTATTACAATTTATCAAATGCTGAGGGAACATCTGGCACAAAAATATTTGATTTCTGTGCAACTGGCTTCAAAGCAAGGGGTAACGCAACAGATACTAATTCTTCAGGCTCTACATATATATATTATGCAGTGGCTGAGAACCCCACAGTTACAAGTACAGGTATAGCAGCTCTGGCGAGGTGATTATGAAATATGTTTTAATATTATATGTTTGTAGTTTTTTAAACGCTACAAATCCAAACTGTACAGACAGTCATGTAGTGCCTTTAGAATTTAATAATTATGAAAGTTGTATTTTACAAGGTTACAAATCAGCTCACAATACTCTTATATCATTTTATTCTGGTAGAATAGAAGATGAAAAACTTGCAATAAAATTTCAATGCAGAGAGGTAGGAGAAAATGCCTAGAAAAAAGAAAGCAGATGAATTGATACAAACATCACTAGGTCACAGAATATCTAAGCATGAAGCTATCTGTGCTGAAAGAATGAAAACATTATTTAAAGCTATAGATGAGATGCGTAAAGACATAAAAGAATTAAGGCAAGATATGAACAAAGGAAAGGGAGCTGTAAATCTATTAATAATTTTAGCAGGATTGATTGCAGCTATTGTTGGTTTCTTTAAATGGAATGGCTAGAAGAAAGACAGCAGTCAAAGGACTTATTAATGAGCTTGCAGCTCAAATTAATCTTGCTAAAGATCCAAACACCCTTGTATTCCTGCCTCTTGGAGGACTTGGACCTATAGATATTGTTACTTTAAATATGACCACAGGTGAGTATACTGCTTATGATGTTAAAACAAAAAATTATAGAAAGCAAGATTACAAAGGTAAAGATGGATATAAAAGAAATAGCACAGGTAGTCTTATCAATAGAAACACAACTAAAGAACAAAAAAGATTAAAGGTAAAAATTATATACTAATGAAACTATCAAGAAACTTTACATTACAAGAACTAATTAAATCAGATACTGCTATCAGATTAGGCATAGATAACAATCCTAATGCAGATCAAATAGAAAAATTAAAAGAACTTTCTGAAAATATATTACAACCAGTTAGAGATCAATTTGGTAGAGTAAAAGTAACATCTGGATTTAGATCTGAGGAGCTTTGTCTTGCAATAGGTAGCTCAGTAAATTCACAACATGCAAAAGCAGAGGCAGCAGATTTTGAAGTAATAGGTGTTGACAATGCTGAACTTGCAGATTGGATACAAATGAACCTTCCGTATGATCAGCTCATTGTCGAATACTATACTCCAGGAGAGCCTAATTCTGGATGGATACATTGTAGCTACATACCTTTTCAACCAAGAAAACAATTTTTGCACTGTTTTAAAAAAGATGGTAAGACTAAGTATAAACCAATAATAGGAAAGGCAGTAGATTTAGTATAATGTGGTTCTCAGCACTTAAACTAGGATTAAATGCAGCAACGCATATCTATAAAAAGAAACAAGAAACAAAGATGTTGATGTCAGATGCTCAAGCTAAACATGCGGAAAAAATGGCAAAAGGAGAACTTGAGTACAGTGGTAAACTTTTAGAAGCTAGACAATCAGACTGGAAAGACGAGGCAGTTCTTGTAATTTTAACTTTGCCAATTTTGGTGATTGCTTGGGGTGTCTTTAGTGATGATCCAGGAGCATCAGAAAAAATTAAACAATTCTTTGAACAATTCCAGCAGCTACCTTCATGGTTCACAAATCTCTGGATTTTAGTTGTAGCTTCTATATATGGTATCAAAGGTACTCAAATATTTAAAGGAGGAAAGAAATGAATTTAAAAGAACACATACCACATTTTGTAGCAGAACATAAGAAAGCTATTGCGGTTGCTGTTGTTATTTTAATAATTGCAATTATTTTATAACAATGAGTAATCAAATAACTAAAATGTTTTCACAACAGTTTGGAACTAAAGTAACTCTTAAATCACAACAAACTGCTAAAAAATATGGCAAAAAGAAATCTAAAAATATTCGTACCTCACGAAAGAATTCCAAAAAAAACTAGCATAGGAAAAAGACCTAAGATGTCTAGTATGAACAAAGGTAAAAAAAGATCTTACAAACCTAAGAATAGAGGTGGAATGTAATGAAGGTATCAGAGAATACATCTGTTGCCATGCCAATCAAAAATATGATTGGTATTATAATAGCTGTAAGTTTAGGAATTTTTGCATTTACAGAATTAGAGGCTAGGCTTACCTCGTTAGAGACTAGTCGTGAGCTTATGCAATCTGATTTACTTAAAGCGTCAGACCAAAAACCTGTAGACCAAGAACAATTTTTGATACAAGAATCACTAGCATCTGATCTAGAAAAAACTATAGTGCGTGTAGATGAAATGATGCACAATGGCGTAAACATTCAAAGAATGATAAAAGATATTGAAAGATTGCGTGATGATGTAGAAAAATTAAAAGATAAGGTAAGAGAAAATGGAAATGGTTATAGCTCTGATAATGTATCTAAATAATGATATGGTTGAGCATACATACAAAGAAAGTCTAAGCAAATGCTTGAAGTCTAAGAGGGTTGCTTTGCGTGAAGTCAATCCACAAAGAGTTAGATTTGAATGTAAAAAAATAAATGCTGTTACCGAAATCTATATGGGTCAAAAGAAAATAGTTAAGATTGAAAGATGAGCAGAAAAGATAAACAACCGCCAAGAACTAAAAAATATTATAGGTCCACAAAGTCTGGTGCTGGTATGACTAAAGCTGGTGTTGCAAGATACCGAAGAGAAAACCCAGGATCAAAACTAAAAACTGCTGTAACTAAAAAGAGTGGACTAACTGCAAGAGAGAAAGCAAGGCGTAAATCATATTGTGCTAGATCAGCAGGTCAAATGAAACGATTTCCAAAGGCAGCTAAAAATCCAAATTCAAGATTAAGACAAGCAAGAAGAAGATGGAGATGCTAGTTGAGGCGTAAAACTTGGAATAAAGCTAAGAATAGGACATTTATCTGTGGTTACTGCGATTGGTGTAAAAAAGAATTGTTGAGTGATGCAGGAGGATGGATTATAAACTTAGAACGCAAATATTTTTGCCATAATGGTAAAGATGTATTGTGTTTTGATAAATACATAAACTATAAAAAGGAGATAAAAAATGCCAGGACACAGTGGAAAAAAAATGAAGAAGCCTATGGCTAAGAAGAAAAATAAAAAAGCTAAGAAAGCTAAAAAAGCAAAAGGAATGATGTACTAATGCCAGGAAAAAGACTAACAAAAAAACAAATGAAGATTGCTAGAATCGCAGGAAATAGAAATAAGATTGATGCTGCTGATTTTGCAAAACTAAGAAAGCGTAAAAATAAAAAAAGAGCATGACAACTAAAACAGTAAAAGCACCTAAAGGTTTTCACTGGATGAAAAAAGGTTCAAGTTATAAACTTATGAAAGGCGCTTACAAACCACACAAAGGAGCTGTAAAGACGGCAAAGTTTACAGTGCAAAAAAGACATGGCTAAGAAAAGAAGCACAGTAAATAAAGCAGGTAACTACACCAAACCTGGTATGAGAAAAAGAATGTTTAAAAGAATTTTAGCATCGAATGTACAGGGAACTGCTGCTGGTAAATGGAGTGCAAGAAAAGCACAACTTTTAGCAAAAAGATATAAAGCAGCAGGTGGTGGTTATAGATAATGTCTTTAACAAAAACTCAAAGAAGTTTGAAAGCATGGAGTAGACAAAAGTGGCGTACAAAGTCTGGAAAAAAATCGAGCATTACTGGAGAAAGATACTTGCCTTCTGCTGCAATAAGAAGTTTGTCTGCTGCGGAGTATGCAGCAACGACAAGGGAAAAAAGAAAAGCTAAAAGAAAAGGTAAACAGTTTAGTAAACAACCTAAAAGAATTGCAGCAAAGGTAAGAAGATTTAGACAGTTTAGTTAGAGTTTGCGTTTTGAATTAGCCTTGCGTACTCAATCCAAATAGTTTGGTCCAAACTCCAATATCTTTCTTTGTTTGCTTTCATATTTATTGAGTGTAAAACTGTGGTATGATCTTGACCAAAAATTTTTCCAATACTAGACAAACTCATTCTATATTTTTCACTTAATATATTATGAATAATACTTCTTGCTCGAACTAAATCTTGAGTTCTTCCTTTGTTTAACAAATCGTTTCTACTTACTTCACACATAATACAAACTCTATTTATTAAAGAATCTATCTGATCTTTTTTTGGTTTGCTAAACTGATAACCAATAATTTTTTTTGAATGTTGTTGTGGTTTAGTAATTGTTTTTGTAATATTTTTTTCTGCCAATAAGTATCCATCTTTAAATCCTACTTCATAAAGTTTTTTTTCTTTATCTGTTAAAAGATAGTAAGCTGATTTAACTCTATAAATAAATTCATTGTTATCTAATTTTGATATGTATCCTCTGAAGATGTCATTTATTGAAGTCACAAATCCCCCTATGTTTTTATTGTTTTTTTATTTTACTAACTACTATGCGTTAGCTCTTTTAGCTTCTGCGTTTTCAATCTTTACTATTCTATTCCAATGCCTAGGTATTCTTTTATAAGCATGGAGAGTTTTCAAACATTGACCAGAATCTTTATGTTTCAAGATCAGTTTAAACTCTTTCTCTAGTTTATCGTAAAGACGCAATCTACTGTTGCTCTTCATCCTTCTCCTTTTTTACTTTTGTAAAATCTAATTTAATATTTTTGATCTTACATTCTACATGTTCTCCTTGTGCGTTAGGATCAGCAGCTTTCTCTGTACTCTCAAATCTTTCAACAAGTAAAAAACTTGCCTCGCCAGATTTAATTCGTAAATATTTACCCATTTTTATCCCCTTTGTCTATATCTTTCTTGTGTAAGTTAAATGCCATATCATTGTAGATAGATAAGTCTTGATAGTTATCTGATTTAAAACCCTTGGTACTTCTGAATAATTTAAGTGTTACCATTAATTGTGCGACCTGATGTGGCTTTAATTTTTTTTTTAAATTGGGTGCTAATATTAATGTAAATAGCTCCGCAAGTATAGTGAAATTGTATTGATAATCTCCATAATCTTTTTCTCGATCTTGGATTATCTTTTTCTTAATCTCATTACTAATTTCTGTTACTTTCATATTGTTTTAAAAGGTGTGCCAAGGAAAAACAAAGAGGGAGCTACAAATAGAAAGGGAAATAGTAGCATGATTCAACCCTTAAAAACCTCGACACACCATTGAACTATAGAGTTATAAACAATTATCTATAGTTGCTTTGTTTATATCCAGATCCTTGACCTTTTGCAAATCTATTGTTTCCAAAAGATTGCTGTTGTCCGCTAGGCTTAGCAGCAGATGGACCTGTATTTGAAGGTGTCAAGACGACATTGATAATTCCTGTAGCATTACCTTCGTCATCCATATCTTCAAATCCTGCTTGGTTGTACCATTTATCTTCAATCTTAACTCCAAGTCTCCATGTTTTTCCTGGAGGACTTTTTGGATTGATAGGTGCAACAAATACTGGTCTGTTGTCTCCTGGTTGTTTGTCTTGGTTATGAATAAGTTTTATATATATCTTATCATTCATATTATATTACTCCTTG